>ERZ1674149.15-NODE-15-length-67678-cov-18.080683_pt1 | contig 67678 bp, 67 predicted proteins | sample MGYA00581311_ERZ1674149 | MGnify/ENA primary metagenome ERZ1674149 (study PRJEB41354, sample SAMEA4873312) | human saliva metagenome | biome: human-associated habitat [ENVO:00009003]; feature: mouth environment [ENVO:08000002]; material: saliva material...
TCACGACGGTCCGAGCGGCCGCGCTCGCCGCTGCTGAACGTCTCATTCAGCCAGCCTTCACGGCGGTGACGGAAACGCTCACGCTTGCCGCCGTAGCGTCCACGGCCCGGTGCGGAACGGAAGCCGGGGCGTAGCGCCTTCAGCTGCGGGTTCAGGCGCAGACCGGCAAGCAGAGGGTTGGCGCCCGCCTCCACGGTTGTGCCGCGCTGATTAGCTTTCTGTGCCTTCTTCGCCTGCTTGCGGGAGAGCTTCTCCTCCGGCTCCTGGTTCTTGCCCTGGGTGTGGTTTTTGCCCTGTGCGGAGTTGTCCTCGGGTACGAATAGATCCACCACACGGTGACCGACCATCATGTGCTGCCACAGGGGCACCGGGCGGTGCTCAGAAACAATAATGTCCGTGCCGCCGCGCACTGTATCCAGCCACGCGCCGAACTCCTCAACGTTCGACACCGTCGCCGACAGAGAAATGACGTTCACATGCTCGGGAAGGTGAATAATCGCCTCTTCCCACACTGCGCCACGGAAACGGTCCGCCAGGTAGTGCACCTCATCCATCACCACGTAGCCCAGGCCGGTCAGCGTGGTCGAGTTAGCGTAGAGCATGTTGCGCAGCACCTCGGTGGTCATCACGACCACGGGTGCTTCCGTGTTAATGCTCGTATCGCCGGTCAGCAGACCCACGTAATCCTCACCGTACGCGCGCACGAAGTCGTGGTACTTCTGGTTGCTCAGCGCCTTAATGGGGGTCGTGTAGAACGCCTTCATGCCGCGGCGCAGCGCCAGGTAGATACCGAACTCACCCACAATGGTCTTACCGGCACCCGTAGGCGCGGCAACGAGGACGGAACGGTCCGCCTCCACGGCGGCACACGCCTGACGCTGAAAATCATCCAGCGGAAAATCCAGGGACGCTTCAAAAGCCCCCAGGGCGGTCTTCGCGTAGGCGGCGCGTTCTCGGGATGCGGCGTAGGCGGCAGCGTAGTCGGTGCGCTCCGCCGGGGTCTGTGCGTTAGAAGCGTTAGAAGTGTGTGCGTCGGACTGTGCGTGGTGCTTGCTCATAGTATGTCCAGTGTAACGGTTCGCCCGCCGCGAGCCTCCAGAAAGCATCCTGCACGGGCACTAATCCGGTATGGGCGAACAGCGAGCGCATCCGGCGCGGTATAACGCTCCCTGTGAATCTCGCTATGGAGGTGCCGTGCGAGCCGACGTTAGAAGCTTTCCCGGCATGCGAATCTGGGCACTCTAATCTGGGTATGTCTGGGCATGCGAAAGGGGCGGGATACAGGTTCTCTGTACCCCGCCCCTTGCGGCTACGTCGCTCAATGCGAACTATTTAGTTAGGAAGTCTTCTCTTCCTCGAAGTAACCCATCTTCGCCAGGTCTTCACTGCTGGTTGCGGTGTTCAGGCTTGCTTCATCCGACCCCTGTGCCAGCTTGGCAAGCTTGCGGTCGCGGCGCTTGTCGTTGATCATGCAGATGCCGATCGCTGCGAAGAAGAAAATCAGCAGCGGCGCCATGAGCACGAACATCATCATGATGTCGCTACCGGGTGCGGTCAGCGCTGCAATCACTGCAACGAGCACGACAACCCAACGCCAGGACTTCAGGATGGTCTTGCCTCGGATGAGGCCGAGCATGTTAATACCGACCAGAATCACCGGGATGATGAAAGCGCAGGAGAACGTCACAACGAACTTCAGAATGAAGGAGATGTACACGCCCGCATCAATGTAGTTACTTTCGTTGACGGGGGTGAACTTCAGCAGCGCGTAGACCACGCCGGGGAGGGTGAAGTACGAAATGGCGACACCGCAGGCAAACGCGAAAATAGATGCGGTGAGGAAGCCGAAGAGATACTTCTTCTCCTTGGTGTGCAGTGCCGGCAGCAGGAATCGCAGTGCCTGGTAGAGCCAGACGGGAGATGCGATGACCAGGCCGATGTACATACCAACCTTAAGCAGCTGGTCGAAAGGAGATGCGACGCTACCGTAGTTCAGGTTTGCTCTGCGGCCGGTTTCTATGTTGATCTGCTGCAGGGGCGCAGAAATCATTTCAATGAAAGGCTGGTAGAGGAAGACCGTACCGATGATGGCTGCGATGATGGTTGCGATAGCCGCTTTGATGAGGCGGTCGCGGAATTCGCGCAGGTGTTCCTTGAGTTCCATGCGTGCTTCAGGATTGATTTTGCGGTTGCGCACGTCCTGGTCGGGTGTTGCCACGTGGTGTCCTCTGGGTGTCGGTGCCGTGTGTGATTCGGCTGAGGGGGTCTGGTGGGGTGTTTATGGGGTGGTGCCGCAAAACCCGTGCCGGCCGGTGGGCTGGCACGGGTTTGGTGCATCGGTGGCGGGACCGTTACTTGGTTTCGGTCTTGCCGTCCTTGCCGTTGTCTACGACCTCAGCGGTGACGACCTCTTCGCCGTCCTTCTCGCGGGGGTCCTTCTTGGAGTCGTTCTTCAGGCCCTCAACTTCGGTCTTGAAGATGCGCATGGACTGACCGAGGCTGCGTGCCATGCCGGGCAGCTTGGGTGCGCCGAAGAGCAGGACGATGAGGAGGATAACGACGATGATGGTCGCGGGGTGGCTGAAAATCTGGCCCATGGTGGTGTGCCTTTCTAGTTAGAGCAGGTCTCCGATGTTTTGAGGTTGGCCGAGTCGATCTCGTCGGGAGACCCGTCGCTTGATCCGCTCAGACCTGCGTGTCTGCTTACCTTGTTCGTAGTTATTGTATGCCTCGGTGATGGGTGTGAATACCCCGAGGGTGGTGTCTCGCGGGAGTTTTCGGCTTGCGTTCGCTTGCGCTGCGTCGAATTGTCCCTCGATTGACTCGACCCAGGTTACGGTTTCGTCAAGGAGTGTGAAACCGCGAGTGAGTGCTTTGTAGGTGAACCATGCCAAATAGAGGAGCGAGCAGATGATGAGCGCGCCCCATAGCAAAATCCAGAACCACCAAGACATGAGCACCATTATACAAGTTTTAGGTTAATGTTTTGGCGCCTTGGAAGGGTTTTTAGGGTGTTTTTGCTAGTGGGTGGAGTTCTATTTTTCTGCGGGCACACCTGCGGGCGTACCACTGCGGCTGCTCGCATTAAGGATTTGCAACTGGTCAAGCAACGCCGCGCGCAGGTGCGCCGGACCGATGAGTTCGAGGGCACCTCGGTGCGCGATGACGGTGTCGAGGATGTTCTTATCGCCAGCTCCGGCGATGTTGTTGTAGTGCACGCGGACGTGGGTGGTTTTGGTGCCTTTTCGGGCGTGCTCGGCGCTGCGGCGCTTGTAGGTTGCGGTGAGGTTTTCGAGGGTTTCGCCGCCGGGGGTGTGGTCGGTGGGGTGGATGCGCAGCTCGACACTGGGGTTGGTGGTGGTTTTGTGCTGCTTGGCGTGCCAGTCGTTGACGGTGCTGTCGTGGTTGGGGCCGATGTAGTGGGCTTGTGCTTCGCCTGCGGGCGCGTAGCTGCTGATGCGGGTGAGGCGGAAGTTACGCCAGAAGACGGGTTCGACGGGGGTGGGCTCAGCGCCGGCGGAAGCGGCCTTCTCCCCCGCCGCGCTCGCGGGCTTCACGTTCTCAGCGGTAGGGCTCTCAGACAGCGTGGCGAGGTGGCGTGCCTCGCTGGCGCGGCACCACGCGTGCAGGTAGAGGCGGTCGCGGTGCAGGGTGAGCGCCACCGGGTCGACGACGCGTTCCGCATCGCGGGTGCTGTTGCCGTAGGTGATGGTGAGGGCACGTCCGCTAGCGAGGGCGGCGCGCGCATCCTGCAACAGGGGGTCCTCGGGCGCGAAGAGCAGGTGCTTCGCGCAGTCGGCGGTGCGCGGGTAGGCTTCCGCGAGCGCGGCGAGAATCGCGGCCGGTCGCGGGTCGCCGGGGTACATGAGGTCGGCTGCGGAGAGCGTGAAGACGAGGATGGCCAGCTCGGTATCGGTGAGGCGGGCGTAGTTGAGCAGGGTGAGGGACGCGGCGCCGTCGCCGAATTCGGGGAGCAGGTTGGTACGGGCGGGGGTAGGCGCGTCGGGGTTCTTAGCCTCGGAGTAGAAGGGCACCTCATCGAAGTCTTCGTAGATGGCGTTGATGATTTTGTCGAGCTTGGCTGCGTTGTCGTTGTCGACGCGGTAGAGGGGGTTGAGCTTGTTGAGGGGCATAGGCGCCTCGTCGTGTACGTCGGCCCAGCGGTCGGCGCGGTGCAACGCGAGGATGAGGTCGTCGAGGTCGTCGAGGGCATCGTTGCGGGAACGCTGGGTTGTGGGGAACCACTTGGTGGGGGTTTCGGGTTCGCCGGTGTGCAGGGCGATGAGGTCGCGCAAAAGTTCCTGCTGGGCGGCGTGGCTGTCCTGCTGGCGGCCGGTCACGGACGCACCGGATGCGGAGTTGCCGGTGTTGTGGCGCGGCTGGATGAGCCATCCGGCGCAGGTGGCGTCGATGGCGCTGTCTACGGCGCCGTAGGAGGGCACGGTGAAGGGTGCGGCGGGGTCCCCGGTGCCGGGGTTGGGGTCGAGTACGGCGAGAGTCTCTTCGTAGCCGCTGATTTTCTTGAGGCGGGTGCGGGCCTCGTAGTCGGGGTTGATGGGTGCGGGGTCGGTGCTTGAGAACACGTCGAGGCTTCGGATGCGGTCGGTGCGGTAGGTGTAGGTCTTGCGCTCTTCGGGGGTTTTGTTGCCGAGGGGGAAGTGTGCAACGAGGTACCAAGACCCGTAGCTGTAGATGAGGCCGGCGACGCTGACCTTCTCGTAGGTTTTGATGTCTCCATCGCTACCTTGATAGGTGAAATTGAGGGTCTTGCGCTGGGCGTAGGCGGTGAAGAGTTCGTAGAGGTGCGGGTCGTCACTGAAGTGCAGGCGCTGGATGTGTTCGCGGTAGGCGTGCAGGTCGCGGGCGCGCTGTTTGACGGTTTTGATGAGGGGCGGCTGGTTGTCCCGTTTGATCTCTTCGATTCGGGTGACGTTCGCCGCGGTGAGCGCCTCGTCGGTGAGGTGCTCGCTCGTGAGCGCAATCTTGCGCAGGATGCGGTAGGCCTCGTCCTGCAGTTCGGTGCCTTCCCAGCCGCGCAGCTCGGCGTTGAGGAGGCGGAATTCTTCGGCGGTGGGGTTCCACGCGGTCAGCGAGTCGGGGGCTTCTGCGTTGAGGCGGTAGCGTCCGGAGGTGTCGGTGGTGAAGTGGGTGATGCGCGCGCCGGCGTCACGCAGGGTCTGCTTAGCGCGTTCGAAGGCGCGTTCGCTCGCCTCGGAGAGCGCGGCCCCCGGGGCGGAAGTCTTGATGCCCAGGAGGCTGAGGAATTCGTCGCGACTGATACCGTTGCGGCGGGTGGCTTCGTCGGGGGCTTCGGCGACGGTGGCGAGGCGGTTCAGGGTCATGAAAAGCTGAGCTGCGGTGGACATGATTCCATCATACCGTGTGTGTTCCGCGGCACTTGCTTCGGGTCTGGGGCGGCGGCGGGAGGGATACGGGAAGATTACGCCGGCATAGAAAGCCCACCGGCACGCGCCATCAACACGCATCCCCGGTACGCAAAAGCCCGGTGCCCCTCCCACAAACGGGAGAAAGCACCGGGCTACACGTCTCTTACGCGAGAACCTGGCTAGTCCTTAGCGGACGTCCAGCAGGTCCACCACGAAAATCAGGGACTCGCCGGGCTTAATGACCGAACCAGCGCCGCGGTCACCGTACGCCATGTCGGCGGGAATCTCCAGGCGACGACGGCCGCCGACCTTCATGCCGAGCAGGCCCTCATCCCAGCCGCGGATAACCTGGCCAACGCCCACCTGGAACGGCAGCGGCTCGCCGCGGTTCCAAGAAGCGTCAAACTCTTCACCGGTGGAGAATGCCACACCAACGTAGTGGGTGAGCACGCGGGAGCCGGGAACAACCTCAGCGCCTGCGCCCTCAATCAGGTCGGTGATGACCAGCTCGGTGGGGGCGTCGCCCTCGGGGAAATCGATTTCGGGCTTTTCGCGGTCGAGGTTACGCTGACCGAAAGACATGGGTGTCTCCTTTGATTGGTTCAAAATGAATCGAAATAGTGGGTGCGCCCGCCGCCCATACAGGATAAGCGGCGAGCGCGGTATAAAACACTATATAAAAATGTGACGTAAAAACGTAGGCGTCGGGTTACTGTGCAGTAGCCGAAGCAGTCGCTGCCGGGGTTGCGGTCGCAGAAGCCTCAGCGGTTGCCGAAGCGGACGCCTCCGCAGCAGCCGCGCTAGAAGCCGCCTGAGCACGCTGCAGGGTCTGCGGGTTCTCCTCCGCGCCCAGAATATCAACCACGAACACGAGAGTGCCTGAAGGCTTGGAGCCGCCGGTGTCGTTACCGTACGCCAGGTCCGCCGGGATGACCAGCTCAACGCGGGAGCCGACCTTCTTGCCCTTCAGGCCCTGAGTCCAGCCCTTGATAACGCCCTGCAGGGAGATGCCCATCGGGGTGGCGGCGGCGTAGTTGCCGTCAACGACCTTACCGTCGGAGTACTGCACGCCAATGTAGCGCACGTACACGGTGTCGGTTTCCTTGACCTCGGCGCCCTCGCCCTCGATGAGGGTCTTAGCGGTCAGCTCGGTGACCTCCGGCTTGTTATCGGGCAGCTTAATTTCAGCCTTGCCGGTGGACTCATCCAGGGTGAAGGACGGCAGCGACGGGTCAGCCTCAACAGCCTTACCGGTTGCGTACTTGGGCAGCTTCGTCTTCACGGTGTACACCTCAACGTTGGTTGCGGCGCCGGGCGAAGCGGTCGTAGTGGTCACACCCGCGGTGCTGCGCTGCTGCAGAACGTTGGTAGTGTACGAGAAAGAACCGCCAACCTTAATCTTCTTCAGGGTTTCGTACACCTGCGGTGCAGCCTGCTTCAGCTGATCGTTAATCGGCAGCAGAATCGGCTCGCTGGAGTAAGTGGAACCGTTAAGCTTGCCGTCGGTGCCGTTGAACACGGCAGCCTCAACGAGCACGTAGTCACCATCGTTGATGGACTCGCCGTTACCTTCCTCAATCACGTACGCGGAGGGGCTAGAAGCGGCAAAGGGGGTCGCGAAGGACGCCTCAGGCTCAGCGGTCGCGTTCTTCAAGGTGTACTTCACCTTAGACAGGTCGCCGCTGGACTGCGCGCCACATGCAGACAGTGCAAGCGCGAGAGCAGCCGCGCTGGCACCGAAAATAGTGAGCTTAGAGCGTTTGGTCATAGTGTTATCCTCTGGGGTTTTCTGTGAGAGTGGGGCGTGTGAGTGCCCGTGTGCCACAGAACAGTTTACAGGTATAGGTTTAGCTGTTTTATGCTACGGCATGTAGCTGTGTTCAGGCTGTGTCGCGGCCGAGGCGTTCCCGAAGGTTGACAACCCTGACCGCCGGCGGGTTTTCCCTCATCAGGGCGTTTCTAGCGGCGCTGTTTAGGGAGCCGTCTAGCAGTGCTGTTTAGCAGGGCGGCGGGAATGCCGCCTCCTGATGCTGACGCGCCTTAGACGCCAACAGGCTCAGCACCTCCTCAAGCTCCTCGCTGCCGGTAGCAAACGGGTCCTTACACACCAGCGTGTGCTGCGGGTAGGCGTTGAGCTTCAAATGCACCCAATCCACGGTGAACTGCTCCCCCGCCGCAACCGCCGCATTAATGAAACGCGAACGCTGCAGAGCGCGAGTGTTCGGCGGCTGAGTCTTCGCCGCCTCCGCAGCACCTTCAGGCAGGATGCGCTTGACCGCACCGCGACGAACCAGCGCGTGGAAGACGCTACGCTCCGGGTCGATGTCGTGATACGCCAAATCCAGCTGACGGATGCGGGCACTCGCATAATCGGCAGGCTGACCAGCCGCGCGGGCGCGGGCAATATACGCATCCAGAAGCTTCTTCTTAATCGCCCAGTCAATCTCAGTATCGATGCTGCTGTAGTCGCCGGACTCGATAGCGTCCAGGGTGCGCTGCCACAGGTCCAGGGCGTATTCCACATGATGGTGGTGCGCGCCGTACTGCTGCACGTACTGGCGTGCCGCATCTAGGTAGTGACGCTGAACGCTCAACGCCGTGTAGTGCTTACCATCCGTGGTTTCGAAGGTCGCGGTGCCGGTCAGGTCGTGGCTGATAGCGCGCAGAGCCGCCGGAACAGACACAATATCCAGGCTTGTCACCGGGAAGCGGTCCTCCAGCATGCGCAGCACCAGGTCAGTGCTGGCAATCTTCAGCAGGGTCGTCGGCTCCGCCATATTCGAGTCGCCATTAATGACGTGCATGCGGCGGAACTTCGACGCGTCCGCATGCGGCTCATCGCGGGTGTTAATGAGCGGGCGAGCGCGCGAGGTTGAGGTGGATGCCGCCTCCCAAATATGGTCGGCACGCTGCGAGAACGAATACGAAGGCACACCCGTGCTGGACGCCGGGTCGGTCGAACCGGGCACCGGGCCGCCGTTCGGGTGGGTCTTACCGGCGCCGACCAGAATCTGGCGGGTCACCAGGAACGGCACGAGCTGGGCAATCAGGTCGTTGAACTGCAGTTTGCGGCTGATCAGGTAGTTCTCGTGGCTGCCGTAGGAGTTGCCCGCCGAATCCACGTTGTTCTTGAACAGGTACAGTTCACCGTCGAGGGGGCGGCCCTCCGAACCTGCGAGCAGGCGCTTGCGGGCGGTACGCGCCAGGTCAGCGAAAAGTAGTTCACCGGCGCGTTCCTGCGCGAGTAGTTCGTCAATGCTGCCGCATTCGGCGGAGGCGTACTCGGGGTGCGAACCCACGTCAAGGTAGAGCCTACCGCCGTTGGGCAGGAAGACGTTCGTTGAACGCCACTGATCCAGGACGGGCTTGAAAAGGGCGGCGGCGGACTCTTCGATGCTCAGCCGACCGAGCCCGTGTGGGACGTAGCTGAGCCCGAATTCGCTTTCAATGCCGAAAATACGGTGTTCCATGATGCTGACCCGGCGCGCAGGTGCGCCGGTTACTCGCCGCCCTTCTGGACGAAGCCGGTGACGAAGTCTTCAGCGTTCTCAGCGAGCAGGCCGTCAATTTCGTCGAGCAGGTCGTCGACCTCGCTCACGTCAGAGACAACGTGGGAGGCGGCGAGGGTCAGTTCCTGCTCCTGCTCGGCTGCGGTGGTTTCGGTCTGCTGTGCGCTGATGCGTTCGCGGCTCATGGTTCTCTCCTCAAGGGGTTTTCGGTTGTGGACAAATAAGTTTTTAGTGGGGTCGGGTGCGGGGTGTAAGGGTTTTGGTACCCGGATTCTCCTGCACCCTACCTGTGGGTTATGTGGTTTTTACTCTTCCGAATGGGGGTATTTGTCCCGGGGAAGAATATGAGTTTATGTGGGTTTGCGGCTGTGAGGCGCTACTAGCGCAGGCGGTTCAGCAACTCATCCGAATGGTTCACCTCATCCAGCAGCGGCTCCACCTGGGCGGCACCGTACCGGGTCGGCTCCATCATCATAAAACGAGTCAGATCCTTCGAATACCTGCCGCGGCAGGACACCGTATCCCAGTTAATACCCAGAATCTCCTCCGGCCAACGCGCCATCAACGTGCCACGTAAAAACGCGCGCGTCTCACGCGGCGGCTCGGTCGTCGCACGCTCAATCTGCTCCGCAGAGAACAGCGTGCGCATACGGCCACGCGCCACCAGACGGTGATACAGGCTCTTCGACGGGTCAATATCAGCGTACTGCAAATCCAAAGCCTTCAACTTCGGATTCGCATAATCTACGCCCTGAGCGACATAACCGCGCACCAGCGCATACTTCGCCACCCAATCCAGACGATCCGCCAGCGAGAGCGGGTTGGTTTCCAGGGCATCCAGAACCTCGCCCCACAGGTTGAGGATCTGCGCGGTCGCAGCATCCACACCCGCCGGGTTCGACTCCTCGTGCGCACGGGAGGCCTCATAGTAGGCGCGCTGAATCTGCAGGGCGCTCGCCGAACCACTCGTGGACACCGGGTTCGGCAGGGTCGCCGAAGACGGCGCCAGCGGCAGCTGAACCGACAGCGACAAATCGTGGCTGACCGCGTGCATCGCCGCCACCGGATCGGACAGGCGCACACCCGGCAACGCGGGGTGCTGCTCGCTGTGCGACTCAATCAGGTTCATCACCAGCGCCGCCGTACCAAACTTCAACAGGTTCGAATAGTGCGACATGTTCGCGTCCGCCGGAATCACGTGCAGGCGGCGGTACTTCGACTCATCCGCATGCGGCTCATCGCGCGTATTCACAATCGGACGGCGAATCGTGGTCTCCAGGCCAATCGTGCGCTCAAAGAAATCAGCACGCGAACTAATCTGGAAACCCGGAACCTCACCGTGCGTACCAATACCCACACGGCCCGCACCCGTAAAAATTGCGCGGGTTGCAAAGAACGGCAGGAGCGCATCCGCAACCTGCTCAAACGGAACATCACGGCTAATCAGGTAGTTTTCGTGGGCGCCGTACGACTGGCCCTTCGAGTCGGTGTTGTTCTTGTACAGCTTCACCTGCGGCAAATCCTGCGCGTGGTTGCCCAGCTCCACCAGCGACTCGTACGCCAGCGCGTCACCGGCAGCGTCATAGAGCACCGCGTCGGCAGGGGTCAGAACCTCCGGCGACGAATACTCCGGATGCGCGTGATCCACATATAGGCGCGCACCATTGGGCAGAATCGCGTTCATGGTCACGCGGTCCCAGTCCAGACGCTCCGGGAAACCACCGCGGCCGTGCACACCAGCGAGCGCATCCAGGGCGCTACGCGGCTCGGCGGGCTCACCCGGTGCCTGAACGCCCGCCTCGCGCATAATCTCCAGGGCGATATCTTCACTGGTCAGCTCGGTGCGGGTGTGCGTCATCTGGCTTGAGTGGGCGGTGGATGCGTCCTGAACCTGACCGAACGCATCACGCAGCGGCGACTCAGACTCACCCAGCCACTGACCCTCGGGGGTTGCGGTCGAGTAGTTCTCTGCCTGGCGTGCCTGCTCGGCGGTCAGCTCATCCGCCAGGGCGCGGCGCTGCAGCTGCTCGCGGAAGGCGGCGCCGCGGCGGAAGGCGAGCTTGGCGTAGGTGTTGACTACCAGTGCGGACAGCACGGTCGGGTTGGTGCCCGGCGCGGAGGGGGCGATGACGCCGTACTCGGTTTCGGCACCCATAATGCGGTGCACGCCGTAGCTGGGGGTGGAGTTCATGGGGTTCTCCTGAAAAGTTCTATACCATCTAAAGGCTTTGGACCTGCGGTAATACTGGGGTTGATGCGGGATAAACGCGGGGTGTGGGCTGAGCGCACAGCTTAGTGGGCGCGCGCCGCCCGGCTCATGCGAGCACGCGGTTTAGCGCGGCGGCTCCACCGACACCAGGCGGCCACGCACACCGGCAACGGTGAGTGCATCCTCAATATCGGGCAGCGGCGGCAAGTCCACCTGATCCTCAAACTCGGCGCGCACCGCCTCCAGCAGATGGCGGGTACCAATACCCACACTCGAAGCGTCCGCACCGGCAGTCAGCGCCTGCAGCTGCTCCTTAATCGCGGCCTTCTTCGCACGGTCCACAATATTGCGAATCACCGCACCCGAAGCGAAATCGCCACGGTACAGCGTGTGAGTGGACAGGTTCGCGCTCGCACCAGAACCAACGACCATGGAAGAATCCACGGTCGCCACAGCGTACGCCGTGGAGGGGGTGCGCGCGTACAGCTGACCTGCCGCCGCCGCAATCATCGCGGTCAGGGCGGCATGGGTCGAACCGGCGGCTGCGACCTCCGCAACGTCCAGGGGCAGGTCCTCGGTCAGGTACAGGCCGAAAATCTCTGCCGCACCGGCGGCGTCCGGGCGGTTAATGCGGATTTTCAGGTCGAGTCGGCCCGGGCGCATCACGGCGGCATCAATCAGGTCTTCACGGTTGGTCGCGCCAATAACAATGACGTTCTGCAGCGACTCCACACCGTCAATTTCGGCAAGCAGCTGCGGCACGATGGTCGTCTCAATATCGGAGGAACGACCCGAACCGCGCATACGGAACAGCGACTCCATCTCGTCAAAGAACACGACGACCGGGTGCCCCGCCTCCGCCTTTTCACGGGCGGCAACGAAAATATCGCGAATCTGACGCTCGGTCTCACCGACGAACTTATCCAGCAGCTCGGGGCCCTTAATGTTCAAGAAGTAGCCGCGGGTATTCGAACCCGGGTTCAGCGCTGCGGCACGGGCGGCCAGGGAGTTCGCCACGGCCTTAGCAATCATGGTCTTACCGTTACCGGGAGGACCGTAGAGCAGAATACCCTTGGGCGGTGCCAGGTGGTAGCGCTCGAAAATCTCGGGGTGCAGGTAGGGCAGCTCCACCGCGTCGCGAATCTGCTCAATCTGCGCGCCCAGGCCACCAATCTGCTCGTAGGTGACGTCCGGAATCTCTTCCAGGACCAGCTCCTGCGAGCGGGAGGCGGGAACCTGCGAAGTCAGCATGCGGGTGCGGGTGTCGAGGGTGACCGCGTCACCGGTGCGCAGCTGCTCAATGTTGAGGGAACCAGCCACACGCGCCACCTGCTGAGCACCCGAGGACGTATCAACCAGCACGCGCTGCTCATCCAGCACCTCACGCACGGTCACCACGTCACCGAAGGGCTCGGTATCCAGGGCAACAACCGCCTCGGTCTTGTCGTTGAGCAGCACGGTCATGCCGGGGGTCAGCGTCGACAGGTCAATGAGCGGGGACACGGGAATACGCATCATGCGGCCGCTCACCTGAACATCCAGGTACGTATCAATCTCGGCGGGGGTCTTATCATCAGCGACCTGCTCGTAGGTCATGGTCTGACCCTCATGCACCGCCAGCACAATCGCCGAATTCAGCGGCGGCATAACATTCTGCGACAGGGACGCGCGCAGACGCTCCACCTGGTAGCGCATGCTGGTGATTGCCTCAACGAGCTTGCGGTTCTTCTCCCCCGCACCACGAATCTGTCGGCTCATATTGTCGCGGGTTGCCTCCGCCGCGGAGAGTCGACGCAGCACGGCGTCATACTCCTGCGCACTGACGGGCTGACTGCCGGGCAGGGAGGTCGACCCGAAAGCAGCCGAGTAGTGCGGCGCCGCGCTGGCTGCACTGTGGGCGGTGCCGTACTGGGGGGTTCCTGCCTGATCTGCAGATTCGTGGGTGGACACGGTAGCTCCTTTAGCTGTTCGTCCTAATCGGCGGCTACTCGGTGCGGGTGGTTGGGCGCAGCGAGTAGCCCGGTGAGTGCACTGCGGGGGCTCCAGGCAACGCCCGTGCCCCCGCAGGTCAATGATTCATCAATTATTCGGCAGACTCAGATGCTTCGTTCTGCTCAGTCTCTATGCCGTTCTGTTCCAGCGCAATCTCGTTCGCGCGTGCGGCGTGAGCGGCAAGGTTCTTCGCATCGCGTGCTGCGCGGCGAATTTTCTTGTCGGTAACCTCACGCTCACCCACGTTCATGGGAATCCACGCGTTCATATCCTCTTCAGAGAAGTCAGTCTTGGAGGCGCGACGCTTCGGCGCCAGGCGTACCGCACCGTCAGCCAGGCGACGAGCCACGACCAGGAACGCGGTGTGTGCAACCATGCGGTGGTCGGGGCGGACCGCCAGGCCTTCCACGTGCCAGCCGCGCACAATGGTTTCGTCGCATTCGGGTTCGGTGAAGCGGCCGTCCAGGCGCATGCCCTCGACCAGGCGGGACATCTGGGTTACGGTCGCAACGTAGCAGATGAGTACGCCGCCGGGTGCGAGCGCCTCCGCCACGGCGTCCAGGCACTCCCAGGGTGCGAGCATGTCGAGTACGACGCGGTCGACGCTGCCGGGCTCTTCAACCTGCGGCAGGGTGTCCTGCAGGTCGCCGATGCTCAGCTTCCACGCCGGGTGGGGGCCACCGAACATGGTCTCGATGTTGCCGCGGGCGACGTCTGCGAACTCTTCACGACGTTCGAAGGAGTGCACGCAACCGTAGTCGCCGACTGCACGCAGCAGCGCGATGGACAGTGCGCCGGAGCCGACGCCTGCCTCGACGACGCGTGCGCCGGGGAAGATGTCTGCCTTGACGATGATCTGGGCGGCGTCCTTGGGGTAGACGACGGCTGCGCCGCGCGGCATGGAGAGCACGAAGTCCTTGTAGAGGGGGCGCAGCGCCTGGTAGAGGATGCCGTGAGTGTTGGCGATGACGGTGCCTTCGGGTGCGCCGATGAGGTCGTCGTGCTTGAGGAAGCCCTTGTGGGAGTGGTATTCGCCGCCTTCGGCGAGGGTGATGGTGGTGATGCGGCCGCGTTCGTCGGTAATCTGGACGCGCTCGCCGGGGCGGAAGGGGCCGCGGCGGTTGATTGCGCCGGTGGGGGTGTGGGTGCCGCTGCTCACGGGGTGGTTCTCCTCGGGTTTGGGTCAGTCTGTGCTGTTCGCCGTCGCGGCGAACTGTGGACGGAAAAAGTCCTTTTCTATTTTAGCGGAGTCTGCAAATCGGCTGTGGCGCATTACCCCGCGGGCGTGATAACCAGTCATCGGGTTCTACAACCGGTTAAACGCATAAGGGGTGGGTGACCCTGGAGTTATTCCAGAGTCACCCACTCCCTTGTTGCTTTCAGAAGCCCTACGCTTCCTTCTGCGCCTCGTACGCGCGCACCTCAGCTAACATCTCTGCGGCGAGCGCATCGACCGTCTCACGGTCGTACGGGCGAAAAGTGTACAGCTCCTCCATGACCGACGAAGCCATCTTAGAGGACCACGCCCAGGCGTGCCGCCAGGATGTCACGCACCAGCGCGCCACCGCCGACGGTGGTGTCCGCCAGAGCCTTCACAGCCCACGCATCCACAGCCGCCAACGCCGCCGGAGCGTTCAGGTCCTCGCCGAGCGCCTCACGCACAGCGGTCAGTAGCTCAACCGCCGCCTCATCGCTCGAACCCTCGCGGCCCTCGGCCACCGACACCGCGTGACGGTAGGTATCCAGGCGGGCCTTCGCGTGCTCGAGCAGCTCGTCGGTCCAGAACCAATCCGAACGGTAGTGCTGACCCATAATCGCCAGGCGAATCGCGTTCGCGTCCTCACCGGCGGCGCGCAGGCGCGAAACCAGCACCAGGTTGCCGCGGGACTTGCTCATCTTGTGGCCATCCAAACCGACCATGCCGGTGTGCGCGTAATGCTTAGCGTGCGGGCGTGCAGACACAGCCCACGAATGGCCCGCACCCAGGTCGTGGTGCGGGAAGGTCAGGTCGTTACCGCCGGCCTGAACGGTCAGCGAACCATCCACAAAACGGCGGGCAATCATGGTGCACTCGATGTGCCAGCCCGGGCGGCCCGCGCCCAGCTCGCCGGCATCCCAGCTCGGCTCGCCCTCACGCTCAACACGCCACAGCAGCGGATCCAGTGCGTCACGCTTGCCGGGGCGGTTCGGATCACCGCCGCGCTCAGCGAAAATCTCGAGCATTTCGTCGCGGCTCAGGTGCGACACCTCGCCCGGTGCCCACGAGTAGCCCTCGGCGTTGGCCGGCAGGGCGCGCACGGCCTGCAGGTCCAGGTACACGTCACCGTCGGGCTGCTCAACGCCCTGCTCATCCGTGAAACCGGGCACGCGGTACGCCAGGCCGCGGCGGTACAGGTCCTCAATCAGCGGGAACAGCCACTCAATGGACTCCACCACACCCACATAGTGCGCCGGCGGAATCACGTTCAGCGCCTTCATATCGGTGCGGAACAGCTCCGTCTGATCCTCAGCCAGCTCACGCCAATCCACGTTCGTCGCGGTCGCACGCTCAAGCAGCGGGTCATCCACATCGGTCACGTTCTGCACGTACGTCACCGGCACGCCCGCATCCAGCCAGGCGCGGTGCAGCAAGTCAAAAGCAACATAGGTGGAGGCATGACCCATATGCGTCGCGTCGTACGGGGTGATACCGCAAACGTACAGGCTCGCCGCCTTATCCTCCTGAACCTGAACAATCTCACCGGCAGAAGTATCAAAAATGCGCGGCAGCGCAGCCTGACCGGGCAGAGTCACAGAGGCGGGGGCATCCCAAGCTCGCATGGGTTTCCTTTCTGTAAAAACGCCCACAACCGGTGGACGCGCCACACCCGCCGCCCAACCTCAAGGCATGCGGGTGCCAAAAAATCTACTCCAATAAGAATACCCGCCCGTGAGAAACTCACGGACGGGTATGTCATATCACGCTGAGGGCTAAAGCCTTAGAACGCCGAAGAAGTTGCGTTCAGCACGCCGGTACCCAGACCCACAAAAATCAGGATACCCAGGGCGATACGGTACCAAATGAAAATGCCGTAGGACTTCGACGACACGTACTTCAAGAACCAGCCAATCATCAGGTAACCCACCACGAACGCGACCAGAGTAGCCACGATGGTCGAGGGAATACCGTAGAAGCCGGTGGCCTCCTCGCCAGTGACCACCTTGAAGGTCTTGTACAGGCCAGACATGAACACGGCGGGCATGGCCAGCAGGAACGAGTAACGCGCCGCGGCCTCACGGGTGTAACCCATGAACAGACCCGCGGTAATCGTACCGCCCGAACGGGAAACACCCGGGATCAGCGCCAGCGCCTGTGCGCAACCGTACAGCAGGCCGTGACGGAACGTCAGGTCCTTCAGCTCACGCTGCTCGCGGCCGAAACGGTCCGCAAGACCCAGGAACACGGCGAACACAATCAGCATGGTCGCCACAATCCACAGGCTACGGAACTGCGTGTCGATGTAGTCTTCCAACAGCAGACCCAGAACACCGATAGGCAGAGAGCCAATAATAATCAGCCAACCCATGCGGGCATCCGGATCGTTGCGCGGCACGCGGCCGGCAAGAGCACCAAACCACGCCTTCACAATGCGCACAATATCGCGCCAGAAGAAGATCAGAACCGCAGTCTCAGTACCCAGCTGGGTGATTGCGGTAAACGCGGCGCCCGGGTCAGCCTTCTCCGGCAGAATCTGACCAACAATGTTCAGATGCGCCGATGACGAAATCGGCAGAAATTCGGTAAGGCCCTGAACAAAGCCCAAAATAATCGCTTGAATCCATTCCACGCATTCAAGGATACAGGAGGCGCACCCGCCCGGAGCGGTTCGCCGAAGGTGATGTGGAACCTCCGCAAACCGCCCCGTCCACACTGTGAAACGCTCAGGGTGCCGTTTCAGGAGGTACACCGCGGTGCAACCGGGGCTTATCCACGGCTCATCAACGGTTCATCTACGGCTCAAAGAGACCGCGCAAACACCTCAAATACGCGCTCTCCGGCGCGGCGAAGGCGCATCAGCGGCGCGTTCTCCGGTGCAAGCGTACTAGCCGCACGACCAGTCAAAAACACCAGTCTCAAAATCAAAAACAGCGCTACCGCACCCAAAATTCAGCACATCAAACTCATCGAACTCAATATAACGAGCCGTCAGACCCTCCGGCAGAGCCTGCGCATAAAAATGAGTGCCACCCAGGTGAGTACCCACCGCAATTAGCGGCTTCGCCCACTCAAACCACGCCGAATCCTCCGCGTCCCAATCAAACGGACTCAGATAACCAGTCTGCGGGTCAACATTCTCAAACACATCACTGGGGACCTTACCGGCATTCGGATCATCCGTCGGAACCCACCCCACAAGAGCAGGCTTACGGTCCAGCGGCTGCTGACGATCCGCCAAAGCCCAGGCGCTGAAGCTCTCCTCCTCACCACGATGCTCACCGGGTCGGCGCACATCCTCAGGCGGCTGTGTACGGGAGGAGAACTCCTCCTCATTCAGGTACAACACCGCAAACTCGGCATCCAAAATATCGCGCAACAACAATTGATACGGATGCACCCGAGCCTGCGCATACTGCACCCCAAACGGGTCATCACTAGCAGCATTAGCAACACCCTCAGTCGCCTCATCCTCAGCAAACTGGCCATCACCGGCGAAGAAAGAGAACGCCACAACGCCCGGATACTTTTGCGCATCCGGCAGGTACTCCCCCGGCAACCTCACCGTAAAAATATGCTGCATCGGCAAACCAGTAAACGTACTGCGCGGCCACTGATCCTGCTCAATACCGGGACCGGTCGAACCCACCCAGCCAGCCTCCCACACCTCGGCAGAACCGGCAGGCAGAGCAGTATCATCACCACCGCGCAGCTCATAATTCCAGGCACGGACAGAAGAATCGGTGCCCGCCGCATCAACGGGGCTAAACACCATCGCGTAGCTTTTCATGAGAGTTCCTCCCTGCAGATTATTCGCCCCACAGCACGCCGACGTATACAACACCTGCGCACATTAAACGCGTGAGGGCGGGATACATACTCCCAGTATGCATCCCGCCCCCGCATCATGCACGGTTAACGGTCACCAGCCAGCGGTCACCCGCAAACCTGCACGAAGCATCTATGGTTATCGGTTATGCCTGACGCTCATCACGCAGCGCACGGTTCACAGCCGAAATCATCGCCTTCAACGCCGCACGAGTCGTCGAGCTGTCCACGCCAATACCCCACAGCACGCGAGAACCAACAGCAGCCTCAACGTAGCACGCAGCGTTAGCAGTCGACGAAGACGACATGGTGTGCTCCGAATAATCCATCACGCGAATATCCACGCCCTCGCCCGAAAGGATGTTCTGCAGAGCATCCACCGGACCGGTACCCGAAGCCGAACGAGTGTACGTATGACCATCAATGTTCAGACCAACACGCAGAGTAGTCGCACCAGTATCAGCCGAATCAATATTAATCGACTCAATACGGTACTTACCCCAACGCTTCTCCGTGTCGGTTGCGGGCAGGTACTCATCCGCGAAGATGTTCCACAGCTTCTGGCTGGTCATCTCGCCACCCTCAGCGTCAGTACGAGCCTGAACAATCTTTGAGAACTCAACCTGAGCACGACGCGGCAGATCCAGGCCGTGATCCTGCTTCAGCAGGTACGCCATGCCGCCCTTACCGGACTGCGAGTTCACACGAATAATCGCCTCATAGGTACGACCCAGATCGCGAGGATCAATCGGCAGGTACGGAACCTCCCAGCACACCTCATCCACGGTCTTACCCGCCTCAGCAGCGGTACGCTCCAGAGCCTCAAAGCCCTTCTTAATAGCGTCCTGGTGAGAACCAGAGAACGCGGTGAACACCAGATCGCCACCATACGGCGAACGCTCGTGCACCTTCAGCTGGTTGCAGTATTCAACAGTCTTACGGATACCGTCAATATCAGAGAAATCAATCTGCGGATCCACACCCTGGGTGTACATGTTCAGACCCAAAGTGACCAGGTCAACGTTACCGGTGCGCTCACCATTACCGAAGAGGCAACCCTCAATACGGTCAGCGCCCGCCAGGTAACCCAGCTCAGCAGCAGCCACACCGGTACCGCGGTCATTGTGCGGGTGCAGCGACAGCACAATGTGCTCGCGGTGGTTCAGGTTGCGGTGCATCCACTCGACAGAGTCGGCGTACACGTTCGGGGTAGCCATCTCAACGGTAGCGGGCAGGTTCACAATCAGCTCGCGGCCGTTCTGACCAACCTCCAGCTCCTCAGCCACAGCGTTCACCACGCGAGCCGCGTACTCCAGCTCAGTGCCGGTGAAAGACTCGGGCGAGTACTCATAGATGACCTTAGTGTCAGAGATCATCTGCTCTTCGTACTTGCGGCACAGGCGCGCACCCTGCAGGGCGATATCCAGCACGCCCTCCTGATCCTGGTTGAACACCACGCGACGCTGCAGCACGGAGGTCGAGTTGTAGAAGTGCACAATCGCCTGCGGTGCGCCCTCAATCGCCTCAAAAGTGCGGGCAATCAGGTGCTCACGCGCCTGCACCAGAACCTGAATGGTCACGTCCGAAGGAATGTGGCCGTCCTCAACGAGAGTGCGCACAAAATCAAAGTCAGTCTGCGACGCCGAAGGGAAACCAACCTCAATTTCCTTGTAACCCATCTTCACCAGCAGCTTGAACATCGCAAGCTTACGGTCGGTGTCCATGGGGTCAATCAGCGCCTGGTTGCCGTCACGCAGATCCACTGCGCACCAGCGCGGAGCCTTCTCAATGACCTTATCCGGCCAGGTGCGGTCCGGCAGGTCAACAACAATCTGCTCGTGGAAAGGGCGGTACTTGTGTACCGGCATGGGGCTGGGCTTCTGGTGGTTTTTCATGATGAATTTCCTGTTGGTTGGTCCGTCTCGCTCTACCCCAATTGTGGGGCTCGTACCGTGCCGGGTATCGGTCCCCGGCAGCCGTGGTCAAGGCGGTGCATCAGAAAGGATGCAAAGGTGAGATGCCGCGTCAAAAAGCCGGAACGGTTGCGGCAGATTCTAGCGTGCCCCGTTCCGGCGAATAAGCAGCAGGTTCACTGCCTGGCGGGTAACCCCGCGCTTGCTCTCACCGTCAATAGTCATGCCTCCACGCTATCACAGGGGTCGGAGGCGGTGGCACAGCACACGGGGCGCCGTCCATCATCTGGAAAGAATTAACGGTAAAGGGGCGTAGCCACCATTTCTGGCGCTACGCCCCTTCTGTTCGCTATTCACGCATCTGCGCTATGCCCTAGCTAGTTACAACTTAGTAGGCGAAAGCAGTCTGGCACTTGTTCTGATCAGCAGTCTGACCGGTCGCGTTACCCGCAATCGCAGCCTCCTGCTTCTCCATCGCCTCACCGGACGGGAAGTCAGTACCAATAGTCACCGACACGCCCTGAACCTCTTCGGTCGCCACCACTCGGGTCACGTTCAGCTTTGCGGCGATTTCCTTCGCCTCCGCTTCGTAACCGGTCGAGTAGAAGACCGTGGTGAAGTTCGTCGGGCTAGCGGAAGTACCGGGAGTAACATCCGAGTAGCCCAGGCCCTCAATCACCGAAGCAATCGTAGCCGAACGGCCATCCAGACCGGTCGCGTTGTACACGCTCACCGGAACCGTACGATCCAGCTGAACCGGAGCGGCAGAAGTAGCCGGCGCCTCCGGAGCCTTCTCCTCCTTCAGCGACTTATCGTCACGCAGACGCTGGAACACGTTCGCAGCATCCGCAGAAACCTGCAGGCGGTTCGCATCCTGGCTCCACGGCTCAGTCGGCACCGTCGCAAACACAACATTCGACAGGTCCACGCCGCCGAGAGCCGCACCAACACCCACCAGAGTGCTGATATTACCCAGATTCTTATCCACCGTCACGTTCTGAGTAATCGCCTCAGCAATGTTAATCAGACGGCCCGGATTCGACAGAGTACCCTCGCTCTTCACCTTACGCAGCAGCGAAGACAAGAAGCCCTGCTGAGCCTGAATACGACCAATATCGGAACCATCCGAGAAGCCGTGGCGGCTACGCAAGAACGCAAGAGCCTGCTCACCCTCAACCGAAGAAGTACCGGCAGGAAGCTTCAAGCCACTGTACTCGTCATCAATCGGAGCGTCCACACACACCTGAACGCCGCCAACAACCTTCGACAGCTCCTTCACAGCGTTAAAGTCCACCAACATGAAGTGGTCAATATTCACACCGGTCAGCTTGCTAATGGTCGCCACAGTACAACCGGCACCACCGCGAGACAGAGACTCGTTAATCTGAACGTTCTCCTCGGCCGGGTACACGGTACCGCTCTCAGGATCAGTACACTGCGGCACATCAACCATCAAGTCACGCGGGAACGACAGCACGCTCACATTCTTACGGTCCTTGCTGATCTGCAGCAGCATCATCACGTCCGCGCGAGCCTCAGAATTGCGGTCATCCTCATCACCGTACGCACCGTTATTACCCTTACGGGTATCGGAGCCAATCACGAGAATGTCCAAGGCGCCGTTCTCCAGGCCGTCCTTGTAATTGCTGATGTTCAGCTCCTGAGTATGCAGATTATTGCGCATACGCAGAGCCACCACGCCACCAAAGCCAACAACAATGACGAGCATGCAAGCAGTAAGCAGAGCAATCCACTTATTGCGGTTTGAAGTCATCACCGTCGTGCGCATATGACGACCGGTGCTTCGTAAACGAGGTGCCTGGGGCATACCTTTTCTCTTTCTGCCGGTGAGCAAGTGCTTTCTCAGAGTAACACTCTTCCCTATGAGCGCCGAATGAGAGTGAAAAGTTTCACCCGGAGGCATGCACATATTTCTGCAAGCCACCGGGTGAAAACTATGGATGCGCGCCCACCCCGAAGACAACCTTTCGGGGTGACCTCGCAGGGGTGACCTCTCAGCGCAAATTCTCTGGGCGATGCGCTCAGGAAAGCTACTAGAATCCCAAACGGTTCAACGCACGCGCGTCAGACTGCCATTCCTTCGCAACCTTCACATGAATATTCAAATAAACGCGGGTACCGAGCAGCGCCTCAATCTGCTCACGAGCCTTCGTACCAATCTTGCGCAGGTTCGAGCCGCCCTTACCGATAATGATGTACTTCTGCGACTCGCGCTCCACATACAGGTTCACGTGCACATCCAGCAGCGGGTTATCCTCCGGGCGGCCCTCACGGAACTCCATCTCCTCAACCGTCACAGCAATCGAGTGGGGCAGCTCCTCACGCGCACCCTCCAGGGCCGCCTCACGCACCAGCTCCGCGATGAGGGTTGCCTCCGGCTCATCGGTCAGCTCACCATCCGGGTACAGCGGCGGCGACAGCGGAGTGTACTGCGCCAGCAGGTCAGCGACCGCATCCACCTGGAAATGCTTCACAGCAGACACCGGGATAATCGCAGCCCAGCCGCCCTTACCGTCAACCGGCATCGGCTCAGCGACCTCACCGGCACGGCGCTTAGCCGCAGGGCCCGAACCCTTCGCGAAAGGCACAGCATCATTCTTGCCGCCCTTACCCTTGGGGCCCTTACCCTTCTGCTTCGCACGATGCGCGGCGCGCTTAGCACGAGCCGCACGCTCAGCGCTCATGACCTCCTCGCCGAGCGCCTCAACAGCCAGCAGCTGCTCACGCAACTCCTCAGAGCTCACAGTGTCAGCCTTCGTCACAATAGCAACCACCGGCTTATTGCTCGACGCCACCAGCTGCGACGCAATGTAACGGTCACCCGGACCAATCTTCTCATTCGCCGGAATGCAGAAGCCCAGCACATCCACCTGCGAAAGGGTGCTCGCCACCAGGTCGTTCAGACGCTCACCCAGCAGAGTGCGGGGGCGGTGAATACCCGGGGTGTCCACCAGAATCAGCTGGTACTCGTCCTTGTGCACAATACCGCGGATCGTGTGGCGGGTCGTCTGCGGACGGTTCGAGGTGATAGCCACCTTCTGACCGACCATAGCGTTCGTCAGAGTAGACTTACCCGCATTCGGGCGGCCCACCAGCGACGCGAAGCCCGAACGGAAATTCTCCGGGTAGGTCGGTAGCGGGGTGCTCAAGTCCAGAGTGCTCAAATCGAGCGGGGTGTACTCCTGGTCCATGTGTTTCTCCTTGTTAAATCCCGGGGTCAAACCCCGGGCGGGGTGTATGGGGTGCCAGCCTCATCTGCCTGCGCCTTCCGGGGCGGGGCGGCCGACTCAAAGTGTGTTAGGGAAAATGCGGCGTCTATATTCGATGTCTAGCGGTTGCCGTGCTGATCGGTTGCCGGTTCAGCCTCTGCAATATCTCCCGGAAGATCCGGATGCGCGTGCGGCTCAGCCACAGCGGGAGGCTCGGTATCCACGGTGAGGATGTCAGCAACCTCAGACTTCGGGGCATGAGACTCCGGGGAAGATGCAGCGGAACCTTCAGCGTTCTGCTGCTCATCACGAGGCGGCTCGTACCACGCCTGCAACATATCGACCTGGTGGCGGCGGCCCGACGAACCAATCGCACGAATATGAATGCCGTCAATCTCAATCTCAGAACCAACAATCGGCACCATACCCAGATGCTTAGCGAGCAGACCGCCCACCGTATCAACATCTTCATCGTCGAGTTCACGACCGAAAATCTCGCCCAGCTCATCAATACCCAGACGGGCAGAGAGACGGAACGTGCCGTCATCGTTCAGCGTGTACTCGGGGCGTTCGTGATCGTACTCGTCAGAGATATCGCCGACCAGCTCCTCAATCAGGTCCTCAAGCGTGATCAGACCGGCGGTGCCGCCGTACTCATCAACAATGATCGCCACGTGCGTGGACTCACGCTGCATCTCACGCAGCAGGTCCATGGCGCGCTTCGACTCGGGCTCAAAACGAGCCGGGCGCATCAGCTCAACCACGGTCGGCAGGGCGGTACCTTCCGGTGCCTCACCGTGCAGGATGAAGGCGCGCATCGCGTCCTTCAGGTAGAGCACGCCCAGAATCTCATCGCTCGAATCACCAATCACCGGCATACGCGAATAACCCGAACGCAGGAACAGACTCAGCGCCTCACGCAGAGTGGTGTCACGGCTGACGGTGAGCATGTCGGTACGCGGAACCATGAGCGAACGGATGCGGGTATCGTCCATCTCAAAGACGGACTGCACCATTTGCGCCTCGTCATCCTCAATGGTTTCAGCGTCGGAGGCGCGGTCCAGGAACTCGCGCAGCTCCTCCTCATCGAACACACCCACCGGGGCCTCAGCCGAACGTTCCGGCGCCAGGCGCACACTGAGCTTATCGAGCAGACCGGTCGCCGGGCTCAGCAGAACCGACAGGTAGTGCACCGGACGAGCCAGCACACGAATCGACGCGACCGGGCGGTTACGACCCAGAGCACGAGCCAGTACATGCAGAATCGGGTAGCCCACCAGCGCAACGATCAAGAGGGTCAGCACGACGGCGAGCGCGTGCACCTCGACCAGGTTCAGCAGGCAGGTCATGGTGGCGAGCACCGCGGCCGCGGCCGCAATGAGGCGGGTCAGGCGCAGCGGGTGCGTGTACGCCTCGGAGTCACCGTCGAGGGTGCGCTGCAGGACGCGGGCGCCGAGGGTGTCCGGGTGTGCCTCCACCGCTTCCTCAGCCTCGTTGTGCGGCAGGTAGGTGAATGCGGTTTCGGCGATTGCCGCGACCACGGTCAGGCAGAGCGCGAGAACGGCGAGGAGGGCTGTGAGTAGAATGTCCACGCCGCTCCCCTAGTGTCGGGTTTCGACCGGTGCCGGGCGGCCCAGGAACTCTTCGAGGATGGAGCGCTGAATGCCGAACATTTCAGCTTCCTCTTCGGCGGTGCCGTGGTCGTAGCCGAGGCAGTGCAGAATACCGTGGGTGGTGAGTAGGCATAGCTCGTCGAGGGTGCTGTGACCTGCATCTGCGCCCTGACGTGCGGCGACGGGCGGGCAGAGGATGATGTCGCCGAGCATGCCGCTGGAGGGGTTTTCGGGGGTTCCCGGTTCCAGCTCGTCCATGGGGAAGCTCATCACGTCGGTTGCGCCGGGCAGGTCCATCCATTCGATGTGCACGCGTTCCATTTCGTCTTCGTTCACGATGGCGATGGACAGGTAGGTGTCATCGGCAAGGTGCATGCGTTTGAAGGCGTGCTCGACGAGGCGGGTGAGCACCTCGGTGTCTACCGCTTCGAAAGATTCGCGGATGAAGGCGTCGGTTGCCGGGTCGGCACCGGTTGCGGGTTCTTCACAGTCGAATTCGATCTCTGCCACCGTTTAGCGTCCTTCCGGGGTGGTCTGTGCGTTGTCGGGGTTCTGTGCGGGGTTCTGCTCGGCGTTCTTTTCGGAGCCGCCGTTGATACCGGCGCGATCCAGCAGCTTCTCGGCTGCGGCCTCGATGGTGGCGCGCTTGACCTTGCGGTTACGCTTGCGTTCCATTGCCTTCTGGTCTTCGCCCCACTGGTCGTAGGCGGACACAATGTTCGACACCAGGGTGTGGCGCACCACGTCGGAGGATTCCAGGATGCTGAAGTGAATATCCTCCACACCCTGCAGAATGTTGCGCACCTGCTTCAGGCCGGAGGCGGCGCCACCGGGCAGGTCAATCTGGGTGATGTCACCGGTAATGACCATCTTCGAGCCGAAGCCCAGGCGGGTCAGGAACATCTTCATCTGCTCGGCGGTGGTGTTCTGCGCCTCGTCAAGGATGATGAATGCGTCGTTGAGGGTACGGCCACGCATGTACGCCAGCGGTGCGACCTCGATGGTGCCCGCCTCCATGAGCTTGGGGATGGTTTCGGGCTCGAGCATGTCGTGCAGTGCGTCGTAGAGCGGGCGCAGGTACGGGTCGATCTTCTCGTTGAGGGTGCCGGGCAGGAAGCCCAGACGCTCGCCAGCCTCCACGGCGGGGCGGGTGAGGATAATGCGGTTCACTTCGTGGGTCTGCAGCGCCTGCACAGCCTTCGCCATGGCGAGGTAGGTCTTACCGGTACCCGCCGGGCCGATGCCGAAGATGACGGTGTTCGCGTCGATAGCGTCCACGTACTTCTTCTGGTTAATGGTCTTGGGGCGAATCGTGGTGCCGCGGGTGGAGAGGATGCTGGTGGACAGCGAGTGCGCCGGGTTGCTCAGTTCGTCGCCGAGCATGCCCATGAGGCGGTGAATGACCTGCACGGTAATCTGCGTGTCGTGGCTGGAGAGCACGCGCAGTTCGTTCAGTAGCTTTGCGGCAGTGTTGACGGCCTCGGAGGGGCCGGTGATGAGCACATCCAGGTCCTTGGGGCGCAGGCTAATCTGCTCGAAGTAGTCCTCGATAATCGCCAGGTGCGCGTCCTGCGGGCCGAGCACGGCGATCATTTCTGCGGCGCTCTTGAAGGATACGGTGCGCGCGGTCGATAGAGGTCGGGAGGTAGTCATATGGGCTCCTTGGCTAGTGATGTATTTACAAGTATAGATGCGCGTGATGCACCACGCACCGGCTAGGTTCTGCCAGCTGGGTGCTAACGCGGGCGCTCTACCAGCGACCGAGCACCACGTTCAGGGTGCACATGGCGGCAGAGCCGGCGGTGGAGGAACGCAGCACCTCGTCACCGAGTAGTGCCAGCTGCGCGCCGGCGTCGGTGACGAGCTGCACTTCGCGGTCGCTGATGCCGCCTTCGGGGCCGACGAGCAGGTAGATTTCTTCGGGCAGGTTCTCTGCCTCTACAAGCTTGCGTGCCAGGGCGCTGAGGCGTTCGGTCGCCTGCTCATGCAGAATGAACACGGCGGCGGACTGCTCAGAGCCGGCAACTTCTTCAATGAGTTCCACCAGGTCGGCGGTGCTGTACAGGTCGTACACTTCGGGAATGAGCGCGCGGCGCGACTGCTTCGCCGCGGCGGTGACGGTGTTCTGCCACTTGGTGTGTGCCTTGGAGGCGCGCTCCCCCTTCCAACGCACGATGGAGCGGTCCGCGCTCCACGGAAGCACACCGTACACGCCCAGCTCGGTGGCGGTTTCGATGGCGAGCAGGTCGCGGCCGTCCTTCGCGAGCGCCTGCACCAGGTAGATGGAGGGCACGCTGCGTTCCTCGCGTAGCTCCTGCACCTGCACGCTCACGCCGTCCGCATTGATGGAGGCAACCGTACCGAGTGCACGGCGGCCGGTGCCGTCGCCCAGGTCGATGCGTTCGCCGAGCTCAAGGCGCTTGACGAGGGCGTGCTTGCCTTCGGAGCCGCCGAGCGCGCAGGTGGCGCCGGGGGTGAGTGCGTCGTATTCTTCCGTGCTGATGTAGAAGATGGGGGCGCTCATGGTTCTCCTTGAGGTGCGGTTTGAAAGCGTGGGTAGTGTGCGGGTGGCGTGTGAAATAGGTGTGCTGCTTAGCGCGGGCGCGTACAGCTCAGTGCTGACAGCAGTGCTGACAGGAATGCGGCGGGTGCGGGTTGAGTACCGCACCCGCCGCATCCTGAGCTTGGTGTAGGGATCCTACTTGAACTGGTCCTTCAGGCGGGAGAAGAGACCGCCGCGGTGCTTGACCTGCGAACCTTCGGTGAGGGATTCACCGCGCAGGGAAGCGAACTGGCGCAGCAGTTCACGCTGTTCTTCGGTCATATCGGTGGGGGTGACCACCTGGATACGCACCAGCAGGTCGCCGCGACGCTCGGTGCCGAGCACGGTTGCGCCCAGGCCGTTGAGGGTGATTACGTCACCGCTCTGAGTGCCTGCGGGGATCGCAACTTCCTGGTCGCCATCGAAGGTATTCAGCGGGATGGTGGTGCCCAGTGCCGCCGCGACCATGGGGATATTCACGGTGGTGACCAGGTTGTCGCCCTCGCGGCTGAAGTACTTGTCGCGCTTGACGTTCAGGTCAATGTACAGGTCGCCGTTGGGGCCACCGTACAGGCCTGCCTCGCCCTTGCCGCGCAGGCGGATACGCGCCTGGTCGTGCACGCCGGCGGGAACGTTGAAGGTCAGCGGCACGTCTTCACGTACGCGGCCCTGACCGTGGCATTCAGGGCAGGGGGTCTTGATGACGGTGCCGTAGCCGTGGCAGTCGGGGCATTCGACCTGCTGCATGACGGTACCGAGGATGGACTGCACGCGGCGCTGCATGAAACCGTGACCAGAGCAGGTGGTGCAGGTTTCGGGCTGGGTGCCCTCTGCGGTGCCTTCGCCGTTACAGGACTTACAGGTCACGGCGGAGCGACGCTCAATGGTCTTCTCAACACCGAACACGGCGTCCTGCAGGCTGATGGAGACGGTAATCAGGTCGTCCTGGCCCTGACGCATGCGGGATGCGGGGCCGCGGGCACCTGCCGCGCCGCCGGTGAACATGTTCAGCAGGTCCTCGAAACCGCCGAAGCCGCTGAATCCGCCGCCCGGGTAGCCGCCGCCTCCGGGGTAGCCTGCGCGGCCCTGTTCGTCGCCGGTGGTGTCATAGTTGCGGCGCTTTTCGGGGTCGGAGAGCACCTCGTAGGCGAGGGTGACGCGCTTGAATTCTTCGGCTGCGTCCTCGGAGGGGTTCACGTCCGGGTGCAGCTGGCGTGCCTTCTTTCGGTACGCCTTCTTGATCTCTTCGGGGCTGGCGTCGTTCGATACGCCGAGAGTATCGTAGTGGCTCATGCGTTTCCTTCCTCTCGAGACGATGGCGGTGCTCGATGAGTGCACCGCCAACAATGGTCGTATCAATTCTAGGGGATACTACCCCCGACCCGATACAATGGCTAGGCTGAAAGGGGGTCGCTCCCGCTATCCGCTTAATCTGCGGTGCCTGTGCCCCTGAAATCGGCTCCGTAGTCCTATTGCGATTTTCACCCCTACCGCCCCAAAGGAGAATACGTTGAGTACCCACCACTCCCCCTACGGCTGGGGTGCCCAGAATCTAAACGCCGCCCGCATGAGCCGCCAGGCGCCGGCCCCGCGTAAAGTACCGCTGCGCCGCGGCCTGCTCATTGAGGACATTAACGGTTGGGTGGGTGAGGTCGTGAAGGCTGAACGCATCGGCGGTGCCCTGTTCTTCGGACTCGAGGACGCGAAGGGTCGCGTGAAGAATTTCCCGTTGGGTCCGGGCTACCTGATTGAGGGTGAGCCCGTTGAGATTGTCGCCCCGGTGGCGGCGAAGGAGCCGAAGCGCACGATTTCTCGCTCCGGTTCTATTGCGGTGAAGAACGCCCCGGCTAAGGTGGCGCGCGCCTCCCGCATCTGGGTTGAGGGCCTGCACGACGCCGAGCTTGTGGAGAAGGTCTGGGGTCACGATCTGCGCGTTGAAGGTATTGTCGTGGAGCCGCTGCACGGCGTGGATGATCTTGCCGGCGCTATTCGTGAGTTCGCGCCGGGCCCGGGCCGCCGCCTGGGTATTCTGGTCGACCACCTGATTGAGGGCACGAAGGAGCAGCGTATTGTTGCCGAGGCGATGGCTGTTCCGGGTGCCGCCGGGCATGTGAAGATCGTGGGTCACCCGTTCATCGATATTTGGCAGGCGGTCAAGCCCTCAGTGCTGGGTTTGAAGGCGTGGCCGCAGGTGCCGCGCGGTGAGGACTTCAAGAAGGGCACGCTGCGTCGTCTGGGTCAGCCGCACGAAACGCAGGCGGATGTGGCGCAGGCGTGGAAGCACATCCTCTCCCGCGTTGACTCCTACGCTGACCTGGACCCGACGCTGCTCGCCCCGGTCGAATCGCTCATCGATTTTCTCACCGAGCCGGGTGCCTAACCGCACGCGAAACCCGTTATTCCACCCCCGTCTGCGGGCGCAGGTGTGAGTTTGCTCAGAACCTTTCCCTCGCGGGCATTATCCTGTGGGTTTTGCCCGCTAAAGCGGTACAATAGTTGAGCGTGTGGCATTGCCCCTGTGGGTTTATGTTGCACCATCACTACACTCTAGGTCACCACCGCTCAAACGATTCACCTCTTCGGAGGGTATTTCCACCGGCTTAGGTGATCACCACAAGAAACTTCTATCGAACCAGGATTTTCGTGACTAACGATGTTCGCCCGGCAACCGGGCCTCAGAAAACCCGTAAGATTAGCGTGATTCAGGACCGCAACCGTGCGACTCTCGCGCATTTCGGCGGTATTCTCGGCATCATCCCCTCCGCTGCGGTTTTCTACGTCAGCCGCAATAACGCGCCCTTCGCTGAGCAGGAGGCTCGCGAGGCGATGAACTTCACCCTCCTGCCCTCCATCGCTCTGGTGGCTCTGTGGGTTGTGTCGTTCCTGCCCGGCATGGGCAACATTGCCATGGTTCTGGGTGCACTCGTGTGGCTGTTCATGGCTATTGCGTCGCTGCGTGCCGGTATTGAGGTGAACCGCGGTGAGCCGTACAGCTACCGCATTAACCCGCGCCTGCTGGACCGCTTCTACTCCACCGAGAACGCAGAATCCGCAGAGTCCTAAGAACTGACAGTCCTAAACCGCGCTGTCTCAGAACCGCGCTGATAGCTTTTACGTTTAAACGCCCCGCACACAACGTGCGGGGCGTTCTACGTTTAAGTGGGGCTTCTTTGCCTAGTGCGCGTGAATTGCTGCAAACTCTACCGAATGGTGCTGTAGATAATCGTTGTTAAACGATCGTGGGCCCCTGTTACCAGGAGCCCACAACCGTATTCACTCAACTTCAGCAAAGACGAGAACACGCTGTTAGACATATACCGTCCTGCCATGACCTATTATGGCACAGCGTAACCTTCAACCACAACTTGAAATTGGGTGTTTTGGAAAATTTTTTCTCGGGAAAGTAATCGAAAAATACGCACCCTAAAAGCGGCATGAAGGAGTGGAAAATTCTTTCGGCTAGTCCAGCACAAATGCAAACAATTAGCACGCCAATGTAAGGTTTGGCGCTCCCCTAAAGTACCCCCAAACAGCCCCGAAAAATTTTTTAAAAGTTTTTTAAGACCCGCAAAAACACCCCGAAATCACCGAAATATTACGGCAATACCGGGGTGCACGCCATTCGCAGGCAGCGTCAGAGAAAAGCATCAAGTGGAGCTGCGACAGACCAGAACCGGAACGCCGCCCCGATTGAAAAGCCCCTTGTCAGACCAATGCTTCTTAGTGTTCCTCGTGCTCGTCAGAGACCTCCGGGAGCAGCTCACGGGTCACAGCGTCGCCCAGAAGTCGCCCCTTGAGGGTCAGTCGCACGTGAGCTTTAGGGTCAGGTTCAGCTTGAGAATTCAAAGCATCAGGCTCAATCAGAGCTTGAGAAACTAGCCAGCGCAACGAGGCGCCCAGCTGCGCCTCATCGTGCACCGCGAGCAGCTCGCGCATCGCCAAACCCTCACGCACACGGATCATGAGCATAATCGTCTCAAAAGCACGGGTGGCGGTGTCCAGCACCTCACGTGCCGCCGCCGGGGACTCCCCCGCACGCACCTTCTGCGCGTAGGGCACCGGGTGCTTCACGTTCCACCAGCGGGTACCGTTCACGTGCGAGTGTGCGCCGGGACCGATGCCCCACCAGTCCTGGTTGCGCCAGTAGGCGAGGTTGTGGTCGCTGCGGGTGTCCTCGCTGCGCGAGTAGTTGGAGACCTCGTACCAGTTGTAGCCGGCTTCGGTGAGCAGCTCCTCGGCGAGCAGGTACATGTCCGCCATGAGGTCTTCGTCGGGCATGGTGTACTCGCCGCGGCGGATCTGGGCGGCAAGCTTGGTGCCGTCCTCCACGATCAGAGAGTACGCGGAAATATGGTCCGGCTCGTAGGAAATTGCGGCGCGAACACTTTGCTCCCACTGCTGCTGGCTCTCCCCCGGCGAACCGTAAATCAGGTCCACGGACACCTGCAGGCCGACCTCCTTGGCCCAGGCGACGACCTTCGGCACGTTGGAGGGTGTGTGGGTGCGGTCGAGTACCTGTAGCACCTCGGGGACGACAGACTGCATGCCGAAGGATACGCGGGTGAAGCCACCGTCCTTGAGGGTTTGCAGGTCTTCGCGGGTGACGGAGTCGGGGTTCGCTTCGGTGGTGACTTCTGCGCCCTCGACGAGGCCGAATACGTCGATGGCTGCCTGCAGGATGCGTACGAGGTCGCGGGCGGGCAGTTTGGTGGGGGTGCCGCCTCCGAAGAAGACGGTGTGCATGGGGCGTTTTGCGACGCCGGATGCCTCGAGGGTGCGGGCGGCGAAGAGGATTTCTGCGATGGCGTCGGCGGCGTAGGTGCCGAGGCCGATGCCGTCGCCGAAGTCTTCGGTGGCGTAGGTGTTGAAGTCGCAGTAGCCGCAGCGTACGGAGCAGAAGGGGATGTGTACGTAGAGGCTGAAGTCGAGGGTTTCGCATCCTGCCGCGCTGGTGGCGGGGATGCGCCCGTCGCGGGGTGCGGGGTCGCCGGTGGGCTGGGCGGGCATTCTGCCTCCTGGAAGTGGGTGTACGGGTCGTGAATCAATAATATGGCGGGTGGCATCAACAGACAGCGTGCAGAGAACCCGGCGGTACACGAGGCACCAGCCGGGTTCTCCACAATCAACAGGTCGGCACACAGCCGGAAAAGCTACGAAGTGGCGAAGGCTACTTCTTCTTTTCCTTCTCCTCGCTCGAAGACAGAGCCGCAATGAAGGCCTCCTGCGGGACTTCCACGCGACCAACCATCTTCATGCGCTTCTTGCCTTCCTTCTGCTTCTCCAGCAGCTTACGCTTACGCGAAATATCGCCACCGTAACACTTCGAAAGAACGTCCTTACGCATCGCGCGGATGTTCTCGCGGGCAATAATACGCGAACCGATAGCCGCCTGAATCGGCACCTCAAACTGCTGGCGAGGAATCAGCTCACGCAGCTTAGAAGTCATCATCAGGCCGTACGAGTACGCCTTATCGCGGTGAGTAATGGCGCTGAACGCATCCACCTTCTCACCCTGCAGCAGGATGTCGACCTTCACCAGGTCAGCCTCTTCCTCACCGTCGAACTTCCAGTCCAGCGACGCGTAACCGCGGGTGCGGGACTTCAGCTGATCGAAGAAGTCGAACACAATCTCCGCCAGGGGCAGGCGGTAACGTATCTCCACGCGGTCCTTGGAGAGGTAATCCATGCCGCCCATCTGGCCGCGGCGAGACTGGCACAGCTCCATGATCGCGCCAATGTACTCGCTCGGGGCAATAATCGTACACGCCACCATGGGCTCGCGGATAGTCGCGACCTTGCCCTCGGGGAATTCGCTCGGGTTGGTCACGCGCTTAGCGTTGCCGGCCTCATCCACCACGTCGTAAATAACGTTCGGTGCGGTCGAAATCAGGTCCAGGTTGAACTCGCGTTCCAGGCGCTCACGCACAATCTCCAGGTGCAGCAGACCCAGGAAGCCACAGCGGAAACCGAAGCCCAAAGCGGCAGAAGTCTCCGGCTCGTAAATCAGCGCGGCATCGTTGAGCTTCAGCTTATCCAGAGCATCACGCAGCGCCGGGTAGTCCGAACCGTCAATCGGGAACAGGCCAGAGAACACCATCGGCTTGGGGTCCTCGTAACCGCCCAGGGACTCCTCGGCGGGCTTCGCGGCGGAGGTGACGGTATCACCCACACGGGACTGACGGACGTCCTTCACACCGGTAATGAGGTAACCCACCTCGCCCACGCCCAGGCCCTTCGACGGGACAGGCTCAGGGGAAATCACGCCGATTTCGAGCAGGTCATGCTCAGCGCCGGTGGACATCATCTTAATCTTCTGACGCGGCTGCAGGCTACCGTCCACAACACGCACATAGGTGACCACGCCGCGGTACGAGTCGTACACCGAGTCAAAAATCATGGCACGCGCCGGGGCGGATGCGTCACCCTGCGGAGCGGGAATCGCCTCCACAATGCGGTCCAGCAGAGCCTCAACGCCCTCACCGGTCTTACCCGATACGCGCAGAACCTCGTCAGGCTCGCAACCAATCAGGTTCGCCAGCTCCTCAGCGTACTTATCCGGCTGAGCTGCGGGCAGGTCAATCTTGTTCAGCACCGGGATGATGGTCAGGTCGTTCTCCATCGCCAGGTACAGGTTAGCCAGGGTCTGAGCCTCAATACCCTGGGCGGCGTCCACGAGCAGAAGCGCACCCTCACACGCGGCCAGGGAACGGGAAACCTCGTAGGTGAAGTCCACGTGGCCGGGAGTGTCAATCATGTTCAGCGCGTAGGAGGTGCCGTCAACATCCCAGGGCATGCGCACGGCCTGAGACTTAATGGTGATGCCGCGCTCACGCTCAATGTCCATGCGGTCCAGGTACTGCGCTTTCATATCGCGCGGGGCAACCACGCCGGTGGCCTGCAGCATACGGTCCGCGAGGGTGGACTTACCGTGGTCAATGTGAGCGATAATGCAGAAGTTGCGAATAATCGCGGGGTCGGTCGCCGCCGGAACGGGCGGGTTCTTCGACATGGGTGCCAATCACATCATCCTTTCGAGATGCTGGGCGCGGGTATGGGCATAGTTATTTATCATTTTCCCATACCCGCGGCCGATGCGCGAACGGGCCTAGCGTTCCGAAGAATCCTCCGCGACTCCCGCACCACCGTCTGCCGGGTTTTCGGCCTCGGATGCGCCGTTGAGGGAATCCAGGTAGCCCTCAATATCCTCGGCAATCACCTCGCCGGAGACAGTGCGCAGAGTTGAATCCATCTTCTGCTCAATCTCACGCACCAGCTCGACCTTCTCGTAGTCCTTCGCCATTTCTTCGGCTAGCTCCGCCTCCCACTCATCAGCGTGGGTGCGCAGGCGGTCGTACTCCTCAGACTCGACCTTGATACCGAGGATGACCTCCAGCGCCTCGATCAGGCTCACAACCGCGCGCGGGTTCTGCTGGTCAAAGCTCAGATACCCCGGGATGCTCATACGTAGCATGACCGAGGAACGCAGGCCGTGCTCGGCGGCGAGCGCAGACATCGCCATCGTCACCGAGGTAGAACCGGTGAAATACTCGTGCAGAATACCGGGGATTGCCGCCAGCTTCTCGTCGTGAGTGGTCAGCGTGTACGGGTACGGGCGGGTGTGCGCCACCTGATCCTCGAAGGTCTCAACGAAGATCGCGTGGTCCACGTGGAGTTTCTTCACGTACTTGAAGAAGCGGGTCATGAACCGCCGCAGGCACAGGCTGGGGGCGGGGCCGGTCACCACGAGCAGGCGCAGGCGGCGCTCCGGAATGGTGACCATGTTGTAGAACATCTTGGGCCACACCAGGACCGTGGATTCGGAGTCGTCGCTGTTCTGCAGTTGCGGGGCGACGGAAGCATAGTCGTAGAAGTCGTCCATGTCGAAGCCGGGGCTCTCGTCACACGGGTCGAAGGCGCGGTGAATCACGTCGAGGGCGTCCTCGCCGTTGCCCGGGGGTTCCTTCGCGGAGTTGAAACCGACCAGCATGACGGTCGTGTAGTTGTCCTCCTCGGAGGATTCGCCCAGGCCCAGCTTGCCGAGCAGTCCCTTCTTCGCGGGCTGTTCTGTGGAGGCGGGCTTGGCGAAAGCGTCAAAGAGTCGGGCGGGCGGGAAGTTCGGCTGGCTCATCGTTGTCCTTAGCTCGTGATCGGTTCACCGGGTACATGGGGTATGGAAAGTTGCCGGTGAACTGTCGGTGGTTGTGTGGTGTGTATCGGCGGTGCTCGCTCCCCCGGTGCTAGTCGCTGTGCTGTGTACGGCGCTATTGGTAGGGTGCGGGCGGTGTGCGGTACCGCCGATAGTTCCCACTATACGGGCTCCCACGCGGCCCGCAAGCGGTTTCGTCACCGGGCAGGCGCCTCCCCCGAATCTGTGCCAAGAATTGGGCGAGGAATCTGTGCGTCATAAAACCACGACAAGCGGGTATAGCAAAAGGCACCCCGCCACTTAGCAGGATGCCTTTCACAAAAGTTATGAGGAGTTAACCGGTGGTGCCTCCGGTGTCTTCTAGACCGAAGCCTAAAGCCGCGGCCGCCCAAGCGTTATTGCCACACCAATAGGTGAAGCTCAGGGTTTCAGAGGGGTCGTTTAACTCCTTAACCCCAACTATACACGAAAATCTATCTTCCTATTTCATCATTTGTCTTCGTATTACTAGCTTGCTACTACTCCAATGGGTCGCAGAAAGCCAAGGATAAGGCCGAAGCTACGCATCAGACGGCTACAAGTCTAGAGGTCCGAATTAGTGGGTGGGATGATGTCCTCTCTGCCTTGATTCCTCGATAGTTTAATTTTTGCGATTTGAAAGATGTGCATACAATCTGCAAGGGTAACAATGCTACTGAGGCAATTAGCTTCTGAACCGATTACGCTGGTGCCTAACGTAGCCTGCAAAGAGGTTTGCCCCAAGTAATTTCACATCTTCCAGATACGGACACATGATGCTGGCAGTTTCATAAGACATCAGAATATGTGGTTATCCTGATCAAGCTCCGTTTATTGGGGGAAACAGTGGAATTCTCTCTGGGATAAGAACCTCACCGGCTGCGGTACGCTCGTCATACTCGCGTGCGATAGTGCGCATTGGAACATGTGGACCCCGCTTAAAGCGCTCCTCAAGAACCCATTGGCGTTTCATGGCTTCAGCCTTATTAGCTGGTGCCGGCGGCGTAATCTTAGTTACGCAGAAGGTGATAGGGTCGCTCAGCGTCGGAGGGATTTTTTCAGGTTCCATGTGAGTATTCTAGTCTAGCTTCTTACTGAGTTCTGTTGGCATGGTACACATGCACCGCATCTTTAGGGTTCCTTCTGGGCATAGCAAAAGGCACCCCGCCACTTAGCAGGATGCCTTTCACAAAAGTTATGAGGAGTTAGCCAGTGACGCCCCCGAACGGTCCTTTAGACCGAAGCATAAAGCCGCGGCCGCCCAAGCATTATTGCCACACCAATATAGGTGAGGCTCAGGGTTGCAGAGGAATTGTCTAACTCCTTGAGCCCAAGTATACACGAATAAAGAAACCCCCGCGTTCCCCTTAGAAGAGGAGGAATACAGGGGGTCTCTCAACCAGAGAGGTACTCACGTACCCCGCAAGTTTTAGAAAGGCAGAAGCGCCAAATCGTATGGAGTGCCAGAATAAACATCCGGCAGCTCACCATTAGCTACCTTCTCACGATACAAAAGGGTTACTTCGCTATCGTCAAAGGGGAATTCCTGAGCTTCATACCTACGCTTAATCTCTGCTAAACCCCACTCATATTCGGCACCGGGGCGCGCCACCGGAGCATTAAAATAACGCCCTTTCAACTCAGCACGCATCCACCCCTCCGGAGTATTTGCATCAGATATGGGCTTCGTAAAATCGAACGGAGCTCGCCAATACTCAGGGTCTTCACGATAATCGTAAGCTTCTTCTGCGATCTCGCTACTCATGGGAAACCTCCTGATAATATGCAAAAAAAATATGTGCCCACACCGGCGCTATGTGCAACGCCACTTAGGGCGCTCATGATAGGCGCGGGCGGTGTGCGGTACCGCCGATAGTTCCCACTATACGGGCTTCCACGCGACCCGCAAGCGGTTTCGTCACCGGGCGGGTGGTGCCGCTGCGTACAGTGGAAAACTCAAAAATGGGTACACAAAAGCCCCGTGCACGCGCCCCGTGCACAGGGCTTCTAATTATATAAATCTAACGCTCTAGGAGGTCTAGATGAGCCTCATAGTCGAACTCTTCAGTAGCGTATGTTTTTTGTGGCATAGCAAAAGGGGGGTGCCCCCCTGTGAGGGTTGGCTAGTTGTCGTTGCTGGGGGTGAGTTCGGGCGGGAAGGGAATAGGGCCTTCTACGGGATTGATGCCGCGGCGGGCGTACTCGGCAGCGATTTCAGGACGCTTATTCAGCTTCCGCACCGCCGCTACCAGCCGCTTCTCATGACCGTCATTACTCAACCAATTAATGTACGGGTAGCTTAGCAAGAAATCTACGTACAGCTCAGGATCCATAGGGTAACCATTATCCGAAGACACCATAAGGTTCTCTTCCGCTTGCATCCGCTCATAACCGGAGAAGCCGACACCGTAATGCCCGCCTTCTTCCGTATCGGTCAAAGCCCAGTTAAAAGTAGTAGCAGAGTCTTCAGCATAATACGCCTGCCGGGGACTAACGTCGATATCTTTAACCCACATGCTTCCACTCATTTTCCTGTAGGAGCCTTCTAATATCCGAGGAGATATTTAAAGGCGCAAGTACTTCTACCCCAGCATCACCCAAATTAGCTCGACAATCAACCCCCTTCATCGGAAAAGCAGCATGAAGTATAGTGCGACTACCGATAATCTCAAGACGGGCATGTAAAAGAAGATCGTCTATAACCCCTAACAGCTTAACCCCAGCCGTCCCACTCCCGTAGGACTTAACAGAGACCATGTCAGGAGAATCTAGCAGCTTTTGCACAGCTTCTCGTGCCCGCTGCTTCGTCCACCCCGGAGGGAACTTCACATTATTCCGATGAGTACTCTCAGGACGATGCCCACCATCTAGCGCGTTCGGCTCGCCTTCCCAGATATGCCGCATATCCTCATCAGTCAGCCGATACTCGGGCACCTTCACAGAAGCACGCGGAACAGTCTCAACACCGGGTGGCGGCCATTGCCACTCCTGCACCTCGGGCAGCCCCTTACGCCGGGAACGCCGCGAAGAGCCCATCTTCTTCGGATACTGACCATCCACAGAAGCGAACCCCCTTTCTGCCATAAACCCGTTATGTTCCTTGAACGCCTGCGCCTCGAAGCCACGCCGCTGGGATGACTCCAGCTCATCAGTCACAGCTTCCAGATGCTGTTCATCCGCACCATCTGTCACGGTGAAGGCGGCGGCTTCGTCCCGCTTATTCTAGATCAGCACGGGCGAGCCGGCGGCGGCACGCTCGGTCACGCCTCGGAGACGCAAACACTATCGGCGTATGTGGCGCGTGACCGGCAGGCGGCGTTTGCAGAAGCGTTGGAGGGGCTGGCGGGGGCGTAATTTGGTCGCCATTTACTCGCCACTTTGAAACCAGTAAATGCCGAAAATGAACCAGTATTTAACCTGGCATAAAAAAGAAGAACCCCCGCATCTCCCCTAGTCAGCTAGAGGAAATACGGGGGTTCATATAGTTTGCACACCTGTTACGTGTGCGCTCTCACATTAGAAAGCCTTGTTTATGAAAAAGCCTGGCTTCCTTGATATTCCGGGGTAGAAATAGTGGGAGGTTGGGGTTGGTCCCCATTTACTCCCCACTTTCAACAGAGCCAATGGGCTCTGCAGATACATCGCCGGCGGTGCCTTCATACATGTCCGGGTCAGTGTTGAAGAACGCGAGCGCAGTCGTGAGGATGGTAGTCACAGCGCCGGTCACGGTAGCCGCCTGTTCATTCGTCCAAACACCAAAAACGACCAGCACCGCAGACAGTGCAGGCGCAACAAGATAAATGCCCTTACGAAGGGCGGCACGCTGACGGCGAGAGAGGTTACGCATTGTTGTCAATCTCCTTACCCAGTTCATCTACAGCGTTCTGAAGCTTCTCCCACGACGCACGCAGGGCCGAGACCTCCGCCTTGTCCAGCGGCGCGGGGACATTCTCAACGCCGCGCTCAACCTTACCCTCCTTGATTGCGTTCACACGATCAATGAGGCGGCCCAACTGGTCATACCAGCGCCCCGGGCAGGCAGTATTGAAGAAATCCTTATGCCCATGCACATAGAAGCTCTTGCCGTAGTAGGTTTCGATATCGGCGATGAGCTGGGCGACGGTCTCGAAATCCTCATTACTCATCTCGGGGCGGCACTCGATACCAATCGAGCGCTGGTTTGCTGCCCAGTTACCTGCATGCCAGGCAATGTCCTTAAATTCTACGAGCTGGGCGCAGCGGCCAGACTCAACGACAAAATGGGCGGAGGTGCCGGGGCCGCCGGCAAAGAAATTACACACGTCTTCGAAACGCTGGCCGTCGTTACCCCAATGATGAATAACAATGGTGTCGATGTCGGCGATGGTGCGGTTTGCCTCGGTGAACGAAGTGGCGTTGTATTCGGTGATGTCGGTGTACTGCACAATGTCTCCTTAATTAATGGTGTTGGTGTTGATTTCCAGCTTCACAGCCACGCCCATGTCGGTGGCGCGGTGAGGGGTGGGGATATCTACGGTCATGTTTGAGGCGCCGCTGATGTCGTGAGCCCACTTCTCGACCGCGAAGCCGTACTTCGCGTTCTTGCCCTTGTACTCCGCCTGAGCGATATTCGAACTCAGGATGAGGTGGTGTGCCCAGTTCGTGATAAAGAAGTCCGCAGCCTCGCTGGGCTTCGCCTCGCCGCTCACGCAGTCGTGCCAGGAGCTGGAAGCGCTGCGGCATCCGGTGACCTGCGAGGAATGACCAACGAGCACGAAGCCATGGCCGCCATTCTCCTGAGCGGTGCAAGCGGTGAGGATGTTGCGTCCGCCGCGGATGAAGAAGCCTGCGCCGGCGGCGGTGAAGCGGTGCATATTGGAGGTGTCCCAGATGCCGCCGGGTCGTCCCTCTGCCCCGTGAATCGAGCGGCGGTTGTACCAGGACTTGCAACCAATCAGAGTGGTATTGGTCGCGTAAATCTCGAAGCCGGCATTAGTGCCGCCTGCAATATTCGCACCCGACACGTCCACGCAGTCGAGGATGTTGTCGGCTGCACCAATTTCACGGCGACCAGCCGTCACAGAGGTGATGTGCTCCGGTGACTTGCCAATGACGACGCCGGTGCCCAGAGTGCGGCGGACACGGACATTCCGCAGCTGGCATCCCTGGTCGTCCAGACCCAGCACAGCCACACCAAATGCGGTGTCCCAAATGAGGACGTTCTCGATGCGGTGGGTACCGTCGGGCTCCGGCGGGTTATCTCCCAACTCAGTGTGCAGGAGGATGCCGCCAATGTTCGGGTGCATCCCATCCTTGCCGGCCGTCGGTGCCGTTGAGGACACGTGAGACGGGCGAGGATGTGAGCTCTTGATCCACAGATCAGAGATGCCCATGAGCAGGTTGTTCTTGCTGATCCGCGGGGCGTGCCAGGTACCGGCGTGGATGATGGCCGTCTTCTGCTCCGAGCCTGCCCCAGTGTCTGCAAAAATCACGGTCGACTCACGACCCGCACCCTGCAGGTGCACGCCGCCGAGCAGTTCAATAAACGGGGCAGACACACGATACGCACCCGCAGGCAGATGCACAGTGCCACCACCAGCCTCATGCACACGGCGAATCGCTTCGTTAATCGCCTCGGTAGAATCCTTCACACCGGTCGGGTCTGCACCAGCACCCACCACATTTACAGTGCGGTGAGTAGCCGGTGCAGGTGCCGGCACCGACTGCGACTGAGCCAGCTGACCTTGCGGCGCCTGTTCAGACTCAATAACTTCGACGAGATACCTCATCGCCACTCCTTCTTAAACGTTGAAGCCCCCACGTGGGGGGCTAATCTTCCTTCTTCATAGCGCGGGCAAAAGATGAGCCACCCAATGTTTCGATGGCAGTAATTCTGTCCTCGCTGGCATCATGGCGCTTACGCGCATGCCGCATCTCATCCCGCAGCCCACCAATATCTTTCCGGAAATCGGCGTGCTCGACGCGAGCTGTCGCGAAGTCCCCGGCGATGGTATCCAGCTGCTTCACCACACTCTGCAGGGCTGTGTTCGTATCTCCCTGCATCTGTGTCAGCGCTGCACTCACCTGCTCCACCCGCTCAAGAACCTTATCCAGGTCATCACGCAGGTTCGTCTCATGGCTGTTGTTGGTCTGCTCCTTGATGGAGCGCACCTTGGAGTTCAGACGCTCCCATTGCGGGGCACCCCACTTAAGCCAGACAATCAGCAGGGAGAAAAGCACGGCTCCGACTGAGACGACGGCTTGGATGATGCCGTCCAGCACCGGGTGCCCGATGCGAGGAATCTCCGGCAACATCACCGCGCCTACTCTCCCACGGTGGTGGTTTCTTCGACGTTGGGTGCCTTGAAGAGGACCCCGATGGCGTGCATGATGTACTCATCCGTCACGCGGGCGGGGTCCGCACCAGGAGAAGCGAGCGCGGCGCGCTTGGCATCCAGCTCGGCCTGCGCCTCATTTAGTGCAGCCACGGCCTTGGCATGCTCGGCGACGGCGTAGGCGTGTTCGTCTGCGATGGTCTGGGTGGAGCCTGCCCCGGCGGGCAGGGAGACGAGCAGCCCAATGTTTGCCTCCACGGAGTACTGGGCGTTGGGGATACGCTGGCGCTGGGCGGCCTGGGTGGCACGCTTGAGCAGGTCGGCGTCCTGGGAGGCAGCGAGTTCTTGTGCGATGGTAGCCATGTCTGGTTACCGTCCTTTCTCAGTGAATATTTTTTTGGGTGTTCCCGCGCCACGTTTAGGCTGGGGTGCCCGGCAGCACGGTCGGGAACGTATCGGAGGCTGGGTAGATGAGCAGGCCACACCGCAGGTTGCTGCGGTTTTGTGGGGAAAGGTCCAGGGTCCCGCGGCGCCAGGTGATACGATTCCCGTCGCCCCTTGAGTGGAGGAGAATAATCCCTCGGGGTTCTCCCGTGTCTGTGACCACGGGGGCTAGTACAGGATTGTTGGATTGCCACCCGGGTGGAACGTTGTTGCTGAGACGAATCTTTTCGTTTCTATCGCGGTACGCTTCATCTGGGATGTCGGGGCGGTCGTGGACAGTGATGGTGTCCCATGGGCCGCCGCGGGCGGCGATGATGCACCAGTCTCCGACGCGACGGTAGAAGAGAGCTCCGGCGGCGATGGCTGGGGACTCTTTGCGTCTCCAGCCAGTATCGCGCGGGGCTGCCCCGGAGGCGAGGCGTTGCACAAGTGCGGCTGCTTCCGCGTCCAGCCCGCCAGGGTCACCCTTAGGACCCTGCTCGCCACGCTCGCCACGCTCACCACGCTCGCCACGCTCACCAGGTTCACCCTTGGGGCCAGGCTCTCCACGCTCGCCACGGTCCCCACGGTCACCCTTGGGGCCAGGCTCTCCACGCTCGCCCTTGGGTCCGGGTTCTCCACGCTCACCACGCTCACCAGGTTCACCCTTCACCGGTACCGGTGCAGGAATCGTGCTCTCCGCACCGGCGGGGGCAACCTCCGCCAAATTCAGCGTCACACCCGCGCGAACATAAATGCTCGGGTACGGCAGCTGCGCGGCACAGCCCGCTACATCCCGCAGCTGCGCCTCCACACGGTACCCCCATTCAGAAGGCACCGCCCCCGGGCTCGGAGCCATCAGGCGCACTCCCTGGTTCCCGCCGCGCGGTGCATCCCAGAGCACCCCGTCACGCAGCCAGCCGGTCACTGGCGCAGGAACAAACACGCGCCTGGTCCCAGCATCCGCAACCCGAGTAGTCGGGGTAAACACCACACGTCCCTGTACCGGCACACCATCCGTTTCACCGCCCGCCGCGTGCTGGTGCGTCACGAACTTTGCCGTCACCAGCCCATAAGCGGGCACGAAACCGGACTCCGCCAGGTTGTCTACCACACCCATGCTAGTTTCCTCCTGTCATTGCTTGGATCTTCAACCTCGCAGCAGTTAGCGCCTCCGCCGGAGCCCTGACAGACTCGAGCACGGCGAGGTTCTGCCGCTGAATATCAACCTGGGTGAGGTAATCGTCCAGTTCACCCTTCGCCCACGCAATCTGCAACCTCCACAGCCATGCGGCAGGCAAGCGATCGTACGGGTTTGCCGTCCTGGAACGCACTCCGTTCTTGATCTCCCAGATTGTGTCGTCCGTCAGATAAAGGATGCCTACGTTCAGGGTGTCCGCCAGGCGCAGCACTTGCACCGCCTGTTCAAACCCCGTGATGTCGTGGATGCAATGCCAGAACATCTGCCGCGGCTGCCCCTTATAGTGCTCCTGCACGAGGTACTTATCAGTTAGATACAGGGATGCTTCTTGTTCGAAGGTCATCATGTGCCAGCCCGTACCGACCATCCCTGCGGTGGTGTTCGCACCGGGGTTCACGATTGTGGGCATCCACGGGTACAGCGCATTAAACCGGTCGGCGATGCGGTGGTGGAATTCTTCCTTGCCTGCCTGGTCACCCCAACCGTTGTACGCCTCGTCCCAGAAGATGCCGTCCACGTCGTACCAGTCGATGTACTTGCGCACCTCATCGAACAGTGTTTCCAGGTCGCGCGGCTGCCCAATCGATGCGCCCGTCCGAACGTACCCGTAGATTTTCTGCCCATATTCGCCCCTGTTGAGCTTGAGCTGATTCGAAAAATCCTTGTACTGCGGGGAGCCGGGACCTTCTCCAGGACCAGACGCCGGGTTAATAATGAGGAACGGACAAACTTCGGCAGCTTGCGCCATGGTGTGCCAATTCTGCTCCGCTACCGGCTTCCAGTAGTCGGGGTAAAAATAGGTGGGCGGCACAATCGAGCGCATCCGTGCCCGGTAGGAGCGCTTCGCGTCCAAAATGCGCTGCTGCTTGTCTACATAGTCGCGGACCTCGGACATGTCCAAGATGGGACGTACCGTAGGTGCAACCGGGGCAACATGCCCCCCGTCATCACTCCCAGGGTTTTTCGGGCGCGGTACCGGCGCTGGAGCGGGTGCTTCTACCGGCACGGACGCCCAGGAGGGGCGTGCATAGGTCTGCGTCGTCACGGTCTCCCCTGCCTGGACGAGCAGTGGCGCGTCCTGTAGCGTCACGGTACCGTCTCCGGCTTGGATGGTGAGACGCTGCACGGGCTGCCCCTCCAGCATCACTCCATCCCCGTCTTTGAGGTAAGCGACCACATCATAGGACACTGCACCAGATTCCGGTACTGCCAACTTGACTAGGTCTGTCTCGGTGGCATCCTCATAGAGTTGCTGACCTGCACCGAGCCACCCGGTTGTCTCGGCGGTGCCGGGCTCGACGCCAGGGTGTGAGGGGATGAACGCGACAGCTCCAGTGGTGCCAGGCGGGTACCCGGTCTTGCCGAAGTTCACCTCGATTTTAGAGCCCATCACCCACCAGCTCGCCCGGGTCGATAACCTCACCCACCACCGGCTCCGGATCAGGTGCCGGGGTGGTCTCAGGGGATTCTAGGCGGATGACACCGGCAAGAATCCGCTCATCCAGCAGCTCGCGCCGCAGCTTCTCGTTTTCTTCCTGAAGGTACAAGGCTTTAGCCTGCCACTGCTCCAAAGTCACTAGTTTCTCCTTATCGTTTGATGGGCAGGACGACGACATCCACCCACGCATCCCGGATGAGCTCATTCGTCACGTTATGCACAATCACCTCAACGTGGCTTCTGGAAGTTGAGGAAACATTCGACACAACCGGCCATATCGAGTGGGCAGCTTGCGTAACCACCACAGGGAGCTGCACCTGCTCACGGAACGTAACCCGTCTACGCACCGCAGAGTGGCGCGGGATCTCCAGCGGCCCCATCGAGATGAAGATGGTCGTCTCAGACTGCTCAATAAGCGTGCGCAAGTACATGCCCTGGTTCATAATCATGCGCCCCTGCACGGTCACATCCCCGTCAGGTAGCACCACGAGCCCCTTCACATCGGCGGGGTTCGTACCAGAGGGCTGCACACCGAGGGTGAGCGCGCCCTGCGGGTTCATGCGGACCACACCCGAGGGCGTGGTGGCATTGCTCGCGCCGGTGCGCATCTCGATGACCGAGTCTATGCTCCCCTCTGGGCCGCGACCGGGGGTGGTGTAAATCGAGAGGCCGGGCTTGGACTTGTCGGAGGTGTGGAAGGTGCCGCGGAACTCATTCTCCACACCATTGGCGTCAATCTTTACAGTCTGTTCACCCAAGTGGTTGTACGCGGCGATGCCGGACGAGTTGATTTTCAGGCCGCGGCGTTCCGCCTCCGTCGTCTGAAGCAGGCCACTCGTGACAAGTTTCGCTGCGACCTTCGAAGTCACCAGCCCCTCGATGATTGTGGCTCGGTTCAAAATCGCGTCCTCGGTCACCACTAGCTTCTTCGTCTCCGCACTCATCGCGCGTACGACCTGCGCGGCCAACTCCTGCGTCACGTTCAAACGCCGCACATCGATAGTGCCGGGCACAATCATGTCCCGCCCAATCCACGGCTCCGACAAACTTTTAAGTCCCGCCACCGCCTTTTTGGTGATGGCGTCTTTGCTGGTCTGCTGCTCCACTGCCTGGATGCGGGACTCCGCCTCGACCAGCCCAAGCTCTGCCTTCTGAAGGGTTTGTCGTGCCTGCGCTACGACCTTGCCTGCCTCGGACAGACGCTCATCGAAGTTCGCGAGCGTGTCCCCGTCCCAGCGGCGCGCCGAACCGGTGGAATCCAGGTACAGGGTCGCTTCGTTCTGGCGCGCGATTTTAATACCGTGCGGCGTAGATGCGGGCGTGCGCGCCCTAATGAGCTGCGCACGTAGCGTGTCCACCGCCTGCGCGGGCGTGGGACGCTGGTCAATATAATCAACCACCGGTTGCCTCCCTTGTCTTTTTATTGCCAGGATGCTTCTTGAAAGTCCAGCGTCACCGACCCGGCGAGGGTACCGGTCATCTTGATGATGCGCATCTGCCGCGTCCCATCCGGCACCGACAACCAGCCTGCCAGGGTGACGGTGGCGGTATCGCCCACAAACCACGACCCGAGCGGTGCGCCGAGCCTGTCGGTGCCCATCTCAATGGTGACCTGGTCAATCATCTTTGCCCGCGCTGCTAAAGCGCCCTCAGCTTTCTGCTTCAGCACGAACGTGTCGGCCTGGTCTGCATCGGTGATGATGCCCTCCACGAACGGTGCACGGTCGCGCCACACCTGCGAGAGGTTCTCCGCCCAGGCGATGGCGGTACCTTCGCCTTCTCCGGCACCTGTGCACCAGATGCGGTGCGTGATGTCCTTGCCCGTGGAGGTCACCTTCACCTCAATGTCGGCTGCGGCGAGCGCGGTTGTGTCGAAGTCCGGCGTGAACTTCTGCGCGATGAACGGGTATTCCTCAACCCCGTGCATGAACACCCATTCAATATGAGTGTGCGCCTCACTCTTCCAGCGGGGGCGCAGCATAATATCGGGGCCGTTAATCACCGCCGACAGCTCGCTCCAGCGTTTGCCGATGAGGTTGTTCGCGACGTTCCACCGCTCATAGGTGCGCTCTCGGGTTTGTGCCCCGAGCCCACCCTGCACGCCGTGCACCACCGGTAGTCCGCCGCCGGGGCGGTTCATACCGTGAACAGCAAGAGCCCAGGCAATCTCGCCCAGGCTCATGTTCTCGTAGGTGAGGGTGTCCCAGATGGTGCGTCGCTCGAACAGCTCACGCACACCCGCACATTTGAGTTCCAGGTTTGTACCGGTCTCTGTGCCCCAATCGATGATTGGACCGGCGATAAGCGGGTACTCGGTGCCGTCCTGCCCGGTGTGGGTGAGGAGCACGCCGCCTGTGAGCGGCTCATAGGTTGTGCGTTGGTGCCCTGCCAAGCTCCGCTTCGGAATCGTAAAGGTGAGTTCCTCGACCTTGTTCAGGCTTATCGCCCAGGAGCATGCGGTCACGTCCTGGATTGGGGAACCGACCGCACCGGTCACCGTATCCAGCCAGTACAGCCTGAATCCCACAGCTACTCCTTCGCCACGCCCATGTCGATAACCCGCAGAACATCCGAGGGGTACTTCGCTCCGAAGCCCTCATAGCGGGTGGTCCACTTCTCCCAGCCCCACACGCGCAGGCTCACGGTGTAGTGAATCGTGTGCGAGCCCTTCGGTAGCACCACCACGTCCGAATAATCAACGGTGTCCCACACATTGGTGAAGACTCGTTCGCGACGTAGCACCAACTTGTTGTCAATGTAAATGTCGTAGTTCACGCTGCCACGGTCGGACGGGGAGCTGGAAGCTGCGGAGGTGGAGAGTGTCCCCTTCGCAACGTTGGCGGCGACGCTTGAGATGGACGAGGTGAGTCGAATATCGAGGGCACGGTCAGTGGGTAGGAAGAACATGCCCTTGCCGCGAGTGATCACGCCGTCCGTCTTGTCGTGTACCGTATCCGTCTCGGTCTTGTGCGAGAACAGCACACCGAGGGTGCTGCCGATTGGTCGGGCGAACGTCACGTTGGCGGTCTCGGGTGCTGCATTCGTGCCAGTCATACCTGCTTTAATCTCGCGCTTAGAGATCACCACCGCATTGTCCGGCACCTGGGTGCCGATCGCGACTCGCGCGCTAATGGATCCGTTCACGGGCTGGGTCTGCTGCTCCACATAAACGTAGTCGGTGCGAGCTCCGGTCGCCGGCGCTGGACGCGTGGTGATGGTCTGCCCAACCACCGGCACCAGCACCGCACGGCTCGGCGCGATATGTACCACGACTGCGCCCGGGGCGATGACGTATTCCATGCTGGAGCGGGTGCCCACCGTGCAGCCGGAGATAATGCCCGGCTCGGGATACTGCGCCGCGAGCACCGCCTGAAGGTCGTCAGGGGTGGTTCCATTACCCTGCGCGTCCGGTGCCATTCCAAAACCAACACTCATATGTTCTCTCCTAAATGTATGTTGAGCGTGCGGTTACATCGACCCAACCGGTTGCCGGCGCGAGCGCCTGCACAACCGGCACGAACCCGGCACGCGGCGGGATTTTATGCCACTCGCGCGACACCAGCTCACTCGTCCTGTCCACGCCACCAATCAGTAGCCTTCCTCGGGCGCAATCGATTGTGACTGGCGCGGTTGCCACCACCGAGTACGGGTACTCGATAATCCGGTTTTCCGCAGTGATGCGGAACCCGCTAGACCAATCTCCACGCACCGTATAAATCGGGTAGGCGTCTACGGTGCCTTCATTTACGATCGAGGTTGTCATCGGGGCCTGCGAGCCAAACGAGAGCACGCCGCGTGTGGGTTGCTCAGGCACGAACAGCGGGAACCGCAAACCAACTCCCGCGCCAGCAGGGTAAAGCTGGTAGGTGCGCGGTGGCGCGTACAGCCACGGCTCGGGTGCAAACAGTGGCACCTCAAACAGAAAGGCGGAATCCCCAAGGAACTCCACCTTCACGTCCCCATCCAACCGGACCTCTCCCGTTAGGTCGAGCGTGTCCGTGGCGACCCGGAGCGTGCCGAGTCGCCCATCCCACATCAGGGATGAAACGAACCGGTCGGCAAGCTCGCGCACCTGCACGCCCGTGTTCGACACAGCGCTACCTTTGAGCGTGAGCGTGCGCCCGGTACGGCGCGCCGGGGCGTGAACCATGCCGTGCCCGAGTTTGCGCTGCGCATCATCAGACTCAACTCCAACGCCGCCGACCCAGCCCGCCAGGTCGGTTACCCACACTTCCAAGTCTCCTGCCGGCTCTTCAAAGGTGGTGAGTACCAGGGTGCCGTGCGCCCCGGTCAGCTCCACGCGGAGCCCATCCTTACCTATCAAAGCAACGCTCCTTCCAAACCGCTCAGCTGGTGCGACATGGCCTCACCAACACGCCGACCGAACCGCTCGGGAGCCATCTCCTCACCAGCATTCACATGCACATGCAACGCCCTACCAACAGCAGGGGTCGCCACAGCAGCGCGTGCCGAAGCGCGACCCACACCAGCGGCAACTCCACCGATGTTGAACCCGCCACTGATAGCGCCCGGGGTGAGCGCCATCGAGAGAGAACCCATCCCATCCTGTGCCGCCTCAACAGCAGCGTCCGTCATCGACCGCACCGCGTCCACAGCCATGTCGGATGTCTTGTCGATACCGGCGGCGATGCCCGCAGGAATCCACACGCCCACCTGGTCACGCATGACACGAGACGGCGAGTGAATTCCTAGAGCAGACTTCACGAAATCAGGCAGAGCGTTGACGACACTGCGGGCGGCATCCATCACCGCGCCGGCGGCGTTGCGGATACCAGATGCGATACCTCCCACGATGTCGCGGCCGATAGAGATCATTTGACCAGGGATGCCCCGCACCACGCCGATGATATCTGAGCCCATCGAGCGGAAGAATCCGACCACGGTGTTGATGCCTGCAGCCACGCCGTTCTTAATGCCTTCCCAGATGGTTGAGACGATTCGTCCGATACCGTTCCAGGCGGCATCCCAGATGCTACGAATCAGGTTCACAGCGTTCGTGATGATGGAGCTAACGATGTTGATTGCACCAACGACAATGCCCTTGATGACTTCCCAGACACCAGCGACAATCTGCTTGATGCCCTCCCACGCGGCGCTCCAGTCGCCCTTAATGATTGCGGTCACCGTCTTGATGATGCCGACGACGATATTGAGGGCGCCCTGGACAATCGGGACGATTGCCTGCACCACGGTCGTGACCACATTCAGGACCGCCTGAATTGCAGGCACCAGAATGTCAATCAGCGTCGTGATGAGAGGGACGACTGCCTGCACCACCGAAGCGAAGACAGGGATCAGCGAGGTCACGAGGACAACGACAACACCTGCCACCGCCCCCACGATTGCCGCAAGCACCGGCAACAGACCCTGAATCGCAGGCATCAGCGCGGCAAGGACCTGAGTGCCCAAATCCACGACTACCGCCACAATCTGACCAAACACCGGCACCAACTGGAGCAACATCTCCCCCAACTGACGGAAAACCTCCATAATCTGCGGGAGCATAGCCATTACCGCAGCCCCCAACTGAGCAAGCGCAGGAACAAGCTGATTCATCAACTGCTCCCCCACCGGAGCGAGCGCCTGCATAATCTGGGTGCCGAACTGGATAATCATCGGGAGCAACGGTGCAAGATGCTGACCAATCTGTCCAAGAGACGCCAACAGGGCCTCGCCCATCTGCGTCAGAATTGGCGTGAGTGCCATGATTGCCTGACCGATGAGCGGGATGAGCCTGTCGATGACGGGCTGGATTGCCTTGACAACCTCGGTGAAGAGCTGGGTCGCCATGACTGCGAACCGCTGCAGGGCGGGAATGATAAGTTGGAGCGCCGGCTGAAGCGACTGAATCAGCTTCTCACCCAGCTGACCGATAAGGGGCAGGATTGCGTTCAGTGCGGGCTGGATAGCCTGCATCAACGACTCCCATGCCGCCCGCCCTGTCTCCGTCTGAGTAAAGAAGTAGGCGAGCGCACCTGCGACGATGCCGATAGCACCGACCAGCGAAGTAAACGGGTTAGCCTTCAGCAGACCAAATGCTTTGGAGAGGTTGCCTGCGATGTTTGCTGCGGCGGTGTTGAAGGCGGTTTGTGCTGCAGCTGCTGCGCGGACTGCGACCTCGTAGACGGAGGCGGCGGTTGCACCCAGCTGGTAGTTCCTTCCGAGTTCTGCGATTTCTCGGGCGGAGCCTGCTCCGCTGGTTAGCATTTTGAATCCTTCGGCTACGCCCATGACGGTGTCTTTGGCCGACGAAATGGCGCCCATAGCGGTGTTGTAGGATTCGATGGTGCTCTTTCCCAGCCCGATTGCGGTTGTCACGCCTTTGTATGCGGTGACGGCGGTCCCGAGTGCGAGGACGAGCCTGCCGACTCCCTGCTGATGGTTTTCGATGAACTGGGAGAGCTGGAAGAGGCCAGTTGAGAGTAGACGGATAGAAGATTCGAGGATATCGAATGCACTTGTTGCTATGTTTGCGCCGTCCCCTGCTCCACTGAAGTTAGGGAGTACGGATTTGAACGCAACCGCCAGGGAGCCCACCACTCGGATAATATTCAGTGCAACCGAGACGAAGGAATGCAGCAGAGGAGGTAAGACGGTCCCAAGGAATGCCCCTACCTTCTGGGCTACACCGACAATGCCCGTGCCTTGGGTCTGGAACGCGGAGGCAAACCGGGCAATCTCTTCACGGATAATCTCGAAGGTGACCGTGAAGCTCTTACCATCGCCCATGGTGGACTTGAAGCCCGCAGCAAAGGCGCTAATGGCTTCTCCAGCCTTGGTGATACCCGCCCCAATCTGTGCGCCGATAACCTTACCGAATGCTTCGACCGGCTTCATCCACTGCTGGAATGCCAGGAAGAATTTGGTGAGCGCGGGATATATGCCGGTAAGGATGTTTGCACCGAAGCGACCGAGCGCGGCCTGTGCGTTGGCGAACGCGCCAGGTAGCGTGTTGCCCATTTCGAATGCGACGTTACCGGCGGCGGAGGTCATCGCCTTCTCGAATTGCTCGAAGTTGATCTTGCCGTCAGAGGCCATCTTGAAAACTTCTTCTGCCGTCACGCCAAGCTGCTTACCCAATGCCTGGTAGATTGGGATTCCTCGGTCTGCGACCTGTGCGAGGACGTCATTCTGTGCCTTGCCGACACTCGCAACCTTAGCGTAGATTCCGCCCATTTCCTCCATGCTGGAGCCAGACGCAGCGGCAGAGTTTGAGACCGACTTCAGGACAGCTTCAAGCTGTTCGCCCGGCTGGATACCGGCGGCAACCGCGCCAGCTGCGGCGGTTGCCGCTGCGTCCAGGCCGAACGCGGTGCCCTTCACCGATGCAGATGCATTCTGCATAATCACGGACACCGCGTCAGCGTCATTGCCCAGGCCTCGGAGCTTCGCCTGCGCCACATCAATAGCCTTCAGGCGGTTAAAACCCTTCGCAAACGCGGTGCCAAAAACCGAGCCGATGCTGATACCGCCGATAGCCTTCGCCACCAGTGGAGCAACGGAAGATGAGAAGATACGCCCGAACGCTGAAGACGCTTTAGTACCTGCCTGCGAACCTGCACGGTCGCCAGCATCACCAATCTCAGACACAATCTGTGCGCCCGCGCCCTTGGTCGAGGCGAGCACAGTCACGTATGCCTTCGCAAGCTCATACCCGCCAGCCATATCATCACTTCCTCTATCCGGTTATTTGATTGTTTCCTGCCCCACCACGGCACCACCACCGGCTCGCCGCTGCGCCAGCCAGTACTTCGCTTCGTCCAGGCTCATACTGCCCGAACCGACACGCACACCAGCGCCCTGCACACCTGGGCGAGGCAGAGGCTTCGGCTTGTTCCGGCCTTTCTGCCCGTCTGCACTGCGCTGCCAGTTCGCCTCGACCAGCCGGTCAAACACCCCGGCCAGTAGCTGGGCTTCCATCCCCCAACCTTGCGCGTAATGCCGCATGGTCGCCGAATCTGGCGGCAGGTTCACGACCATCGCCGCCACCAACTGTGCCCCATACTCCGCGGCAAGGGCGGCGTACGGGGCATGGTAGTAGCGGATGAGGTCAATCTCCACAAGCTCGCGGTTCTCTCGCAGGAGAGCCGCGAGCTTTAGGAGTTTGGGTTCAAAGCGTTCATCATGTCGGTAAAGAACCCGGTGAACAAGGTCATGGGTACACGCCCGGTCTCAGGGTCGCGGAGCGTCTCGAACACGTCCTGCTTTGCCTCGGCACCGAGCAATGACTCCACCGCGGAGAACATACCCTTGGGGTTGCCTTCGTCAATCGCGAGCAGCTGCTCCATCAGCTCCGCATCATCCAGCGCGGCGGGGTCTACCTGCCAGGTCTTGCCGCGCAGCTTCACCTTCACAACCGGCGCGCCACCTGCAGCCTTCTTGTCACTGGTGCGGGTAAACGCGTAGTTCTTCTCCGACATGAGGGGTTTCCTTCCAAATCAAAACGTATCGGGTAGGGTTTCGTAGGGGAAGCGAGCGCGGCACGCCCCTCTGGTGTGCGCGGCCTGTGGCTCCAGAAACCCTCAAAGGGAGCCAACCACAATGCATAACCAGAAGAATGGGCGTGCCGCAAACCTAAACCAGCCTATTAGAGCTTGGTGCCCAGGTGCTTGTACGCCTTCACACCCTGCGAGTCAGGGTACGCGGTGACGGTCACCTGGTAGCCGACAGCCTCGCCGTTCTTGTAGGTCACCTCGCCACGCTCGGTTACCTGACCGTCGGGGATGACGATACGCAGAACCTTCTTGCCGTCCAGAACGTCCAGCACGAACGTCTGGTGCGGGGACTGTGCGCCGGTCATCTTCACCAGCGACCCGTTCGCAGCGGCATCCGCGTAGAACAGCTTGAGCACTTCCTCGTTCGTCTCGATGAGCGTGAACTGGAAAGTGACCTTGTGCGAGGTCTGGATGACACGCACCACGTCACCGTTCTGCCAGGCCTTAATCTCACTGGTGTCAGAGTCGATGCTCTGAGTCACCCCGTCCTCGCTAATGTAGCCAAGGTCCTTCAGCTTCGCGTCCACCGGGGCGGTCGCGTTAGCAGGGGTTGCGGTGCCGATGGCACCAACGTAAACGCCGCCGGTAACAGCGACACGCACATTATCAGCAACAAGCGCCATAACGTGCTCCTTCCTGCCCCACAACAGGGGCTATAACTGGTCTATCCACGTGTTCCGGTACGTCGCCGTGAAGTTCATCCGGAATCGCGGGATCTTATCGTCGGGGTCTGGCATCCACACCACACCCCCCACTGGATCCACACCGTAGACGAGCACGCTCTGTCCATTACTTACGAGGATCTCCTGGTTCACGATGCTACGCAGCGCACCTCGCAACATCTCCGCAGCGTTGTATGCATCCTGCGCGGTGGAACCCCACACATCGGCAATGAATGCTCGTTGCCCATGTGCTGGGGACCCCTCGGCACCACCCGAAGGGGTGAACACCGCGAACACACCGTCCGGGCGCGGGTTCGGTGGCTCCGCTACATACACCGGGGAACTCCACAAGCTTTTTGCCTCCTTGCGGAGCGCTGCGAACACATCCGGAGCATGCAAACGGCCAGAACCAATCTGCGGTGTCATCGGTTCCACCCGCCCACGGCCTTGGACAGGGCACCGTGCTTAGCTTCCGCCCGGACACCAGCGGCACCGGTTGGGTAGACACGCGCCACTGCCGTTTTCGCGCCAGCTTTCGCGGAGGACGCGAACCCGTCTCCGGCGCGAGCCTGAACCTTCGCCGCCTCCGTGTTCAGGGCGGCAAGCATCTCCGGGCTGGTGCGCAGCCCATGGAACCCCGCCAGCGTCAGCTTCACCTTCGTCTTGCCCATACTCTTCTGTCATCCTTCCACTCGTTTGATGTTGATACGGTAACCCGCCTCGAACCCGAAAGGGCCGTGCGTGTAGTCTTCTGGCCAGCCGACGCACTCGTACAGCACCCCGTCCACGGTTACCCTGTCGCGAGGGCGGGTGAACCCGGTTGGAGCGTACAGGTCAAGGTCACGGTGAACCCCGGTCGCGGTATCCCGAATCTCAGAATCCGCGCCCGGTGATGCCCACCCAAACACCTCAACCTGCACCGCAGCACTCCAGCCCCGAGTAGGGGAACCCCAACCGTCAGGTGTTTCTTCAGTCCAGGCCGAGTGTGAAACCGTGAACCGGGGTTTGAGCCACCCCATGCACTTCACCTCCCATCCCGCAACCGGAGGCAGGGAATAGGTCAATGGTGGTGGCGCGCTGCGACCCGATACCGAGCAGCTTCTTCTCAGCCCGGGATAGGTACAAGTCCCCGTTCGGGTTTGCGAAGCTAATCTGCTGGTTAAAAGGCCCCGCCGTCTGCGTCAAAGATGACGCACCCTCCACGAATGCCCCTGCTGCCATGGCGCGCTTGACCATCCGGCACGCCACAATCGTGATAGCCTCTGCCGGCAGGTTGAACCAGCCGGGCGCTGCTGCACGGATGAGTACGCCCGCGTCCTCAAGAAGGACACGAGCATGCTCTTCGGAGCCCGGCGGCATATCCGGCCAGCGCGCCCGCAACGCCTCCACGGTGACCTCGGGAAAATCGTCCATCATCACAGGTCGCGCACCTCCCAGCCCAGGTTAGAGGGTGTACTTCACGAAGTGGGCGTTGGACTCGATAAGCCAACCGAACTCTGCCTCGGCGCGAATCGCGACCAGGTTGTTCTCCCACAGAGAGACCAGCTGGTTGCCAATCGTCACGGTGGACTCGGTGGACACATCGAAGTTGATGCCACCCACAGTGCCCCACAGCGCCTTCGAGAAGTCACCACCGATACCGACCACCGAACCGGCAGCGGTACCGTTCGACACGGTATCAGCGAACGAAGCGGGACGACCCAGCACGGTACCGGAACGCACAGCAGCGGTTGCCACGGTCGGCTCAGGCACGAACAGCGGGCGACCGTTAGCATCCACCGAGGCGTTAAACAGCGGCTCAGCAACGTCATCGAACACGAAGCCGTTGAGCTTCTTCTTGTCCTTCACCAGCAGATCCAGACCCGAGTTCAGGTCGGCAAAGATACCGCCCTTGTTCGCGGGAGAAGTACCGAGCTTCACAGCCTTGGTGGTGGAGGCGAGGTTAGTACCAACACCGAACGGGTTCGAGGTGCCGTGAATAACGGCATCGTCGAACGCACGAGCAAACGACTCAGCGATCTCCTGACGAAGGACTTCCATGTAGTTACCGGGGTTCGCACGGACGACCTCGGCGGAGACCACCGCGATGGCGGCAATCTTCTTCGGGGTCATGGTCTTCATGGTCAGCCCCGCCTGGGTGGTGGGCTTCTTAGCGCCTTCTTCCACCCAGGAGGCGGTGGGCTTCTCAGTCAGGACGGGGATAGCCTCACCAGAGACAGAGAGAGGCACCTGACGTGCCAGAGACTGCACCACAGAGGCCTTCTGAACCTCTGCGAAGTATGCCTGCGCAATCTCGGGGCGGATAAACCCGGTGAGGTTGCTGGTCTTAGTTGCGGCGGTAATAGCCATAACGGTTTTTCCTTTCCTAGAAGAGGATTAGCTAGATGCCGAGGACGCCCTTGAGCTTGTCCAGTAGCGGGTCGCCATTGAGCGCAAGCCCCGCACCTTCACCCTCGGTCTTGATGACGGTGCGGTTACCCGCCGCACCACCGGTAGCACCGCCGTGGAGCAGCTCAGACAGGATCGCCGCGTGTTCGGTTAGCTCCTTCTGCGTCTCCCCGCGCAGGGCGGCGGAGGGAACACCGTACTCGGTGGCGGCGGCTTCACGCCATCCGCGCACCTTCTCCGCGTGCTCGAGCTCGGCTAGACGCCCTTCTGCCTGCTCGGCACGTGAGGTCAGCTCGTCCACGGTGGCTGCCTTCTCGCGCAGGTCGGCGTAGTCGGCAAACTTTGCACGTTCACGCTTGAGTCGCTCGGCGATAATGGTGTCAAGCTGGCGCTGTGAGGTGATGGTGCGGAACGCTGGTTCCTCCATGTGCTCGTGCTGCGCCGCCGCGACATCCGCGGGGGTTACCTGCGGCTGCTCGGAGGCTTCTGCCGTCTCGACTGTGGTGTTCTCACTCATAGGGTTGCTCCTTGCTTCGTTAAGCACCAACACCACCCGGTGCAGACGAAAACTCGTCTACACGGGTGGTGTTGTAAAAATATGTTCTATATTCGGTTATGCCGCCCAAAACCCCGGACGGAAAGGGAAAACTATGTTAGAAAGGCAGAAGCGCCAAATCGTATGGAGTGCCAGCATAAACATCCGGCAACTCACCATTAGCTACCTTCTCACGATACAACCTGGTTACTTCGCTATATTTGAAGGGGAATTCCTTAGCTTCGTTCCTACGCTTAATCTCTGCTAAACCCCACTCATATTCGGCACCGGGGCGTGCCACCGGAGCGTTGAAAAAACGCCCTTTCAACTCAGCACGCATCCACCCCTCCGGAGTATTTGCATCAGATATGGGCTTCGTAAAATCGAACGGGGCACGCCAATACTCAGGGTCTTCACGATAATCGTAAGCTTCTTCTGTGGTCTCGTTACTCATGGGGAATCTCCTGATAATATGCAAAAACCAGCGGGGAGCCGTCAGGCATACTCATGACGTCTATTATGTCGAGCATACCACCTCGTAACAACAGAATTTCTCGCTGGCCCCGATATTTCTCTGTGTGTGTCCACACCGGCGCGAGCCCAGACCCTGCAGGAACGTACACGTGCATCTGAACTCGTCCACTACTAGTTTTTACCCCACTAGGTTTATCAGCAGCAGCGATATACGGTCTGTGCTCTATGAATGAGCCTCGAAGCGAGTATATTTCCTCAATCTTGCCCACACCGAAAGTCTCTAATGGTGCCCATCGCGATACCGTAAACGACTCCAAGACCACAGACCGGTCAATCGCGCTATCCAACTCGCGACGAAGCTTTTTCAGCTCAGGAGTCCAGGGAATCTCACCCAGAATCGCCTTCTGCAGTCGCACATAATACGGTGTCCCATCTGACTGTTTACCTTCTGCCCAGCGCTGCAACGCTTGAGCATCCTGCTTGGTATGCTTTGCCGCCACACGTGCAGCGACACCATCTCCAAGAGGGATAGTCTCACCCTCCCATGCCAGAGCCGCCGATTTACGGCCGTACACCTCGGGAAACATTACACCCATCCGCAACGCCACATCCCGATCAACAAAGCGTGTTCCAGGCTTCGACTCCGCACGCAACGCCGCGACAGCCGCATCATACCGAGCCTTATACACGCCAGGATCGTAACCCTCCACCGGGTTCTTGCCCTCAAACCCGGGCACCACCTGGCAATCGCACTTGTAATGGAACCGCATAAACAGACCGGCGCTCTTAGGGCTAGTGTAGACGAACCCGCGCGAAGCGAGCATCTCACACCAGGTGCAGGTGGAACCTACCGGCACACGTCCGAAACGCTTCGCCACCGGATCTGCCACCGCAAGCTGCGTGACCTTCTCACGCCCGGCATGCTTGATGAACTGGTCGAGTCGCTCGGATAGCACCGCCAGTGCACGCTCCACATCCACGTTCGGCTCTTCTAGCCACTGCGAAGCCCACCAGACAGCAGAGCTCAGCTTCCTGTGCTCCACCAGCGGCACCTCAACAGAAGGCAACCCAGCGGCCTCCCCCACAGCGAGCTCCCGCAGATACCGGTACCATTCCTCCCCCGAAGCTTCAGCCTGCACACGGTACCCGTCCACCAGCGAGATGAACATGCGGCGTGCTTCTTCACGCACCAGTTCCCACGGTGCACCCTGCTCAACAAGCTCCCTGATGCGTGCCTCAAACAGATCCGTAGCCTCCGCCACGATACCGTTCAAACCTTCGGCGAGGTACCTAATATCCTGCATATCCATACCGGGGGTACCTCGCCATCATTCCGTTATTCTGTTACTTCAAACTCACCCAGCGGTTGCTTCGCGAGCTTCTCCTGCCGCTGAGCTTGCTCAGCATCCTTACGTTCCTTGTACTGCTTATAGAACCCAAGCGCTTGGACGCCTTCAGCGCGGCGCTTATCGTTCATGAGTCGCTCCGCCGTCGCCGCACTGTATCCGAGCTTCTCCAACACCACGCCGGATTCCGCGAGCCACGGCATGACCTGCACCTGCTTCAGCACAGCATCCGCCGCAGCCGCATCCGATACATGCACCGTCGGTGCGAAGTGCGCCTGTACATTTGTTGCCTCCTGGGCGGTCTCCCACCCATGCCGCAAAGCTACCGTCAGCACAGCAACCTGACGCAACGCAGATTGGAACCCCCTGATGCAGCGCTCCGCCGCCAGCCGCAACGGGTCGCGCTGCGACTGAATCGCTGAATCACTCGAAGGGTTATCAGAGGGAAAACCAAGCTCATCCAACGGGATAGACGACTCCGCCGCCAGCAACGCCGCCCACTGTCGCAACTGCTCAGTGTGCGGTTGCATCGACATCTGTGAGAACTGCTGAATCTGCGGCAGCTCACCGTTCTCATCCCTACTAATCGCGAGCATCTTCGACATGACTGCGTCCCACTTCGACGCTTCCAACGCCTCCGGGTCCGCGCCCAAAATAGCGCGCTGCGGCGTCGAGAAAAACTCCGCCGCAACCTCAGAACGCACAATCGTACGCACCGCCGAATCCGTGAGCGACATGACCGCCCGCGTAATCCGTGAGCGCCCAAACGGGCGGCGCAGGTCAGCCCCCACCACCAAAGCAACCATCAAAGGACGCCCCACTGGGTTCGGCAGCACAACAGCGGTAGCCTCAGCACGCTCACCAGCCGCAGGGAACCCGAGCACCACCGTCTTATCCGGCAGGTACACGGTTACCTCGCGCGCCGTCACGTCCCCAAACTCGTCCGTATCCGTACGAGTCACAGACAACCCAGCGGCGAGCGAGCGCTTGCGCTGATCCCACAGCCCAGTAGCCCAGTGAGCGCTACGCGGCAGCCAAAGAACCTCCGGCTCGCCCGCCTCAGTATCGCCCTGAGTGACCGTGATGAACGCGCACGAATTAATCAGAGCGGAGGATGCCGCCTGGGCGAACACCTCCTGAAAATCGTTCTGCGCCACCAACTCATTCAAACCAAACGGGTCGGTATTGCTCTCATGAGTCGAGATGAACTTCTCAAATCGGATACGGTCAGCAAGCACATCCACGGTCTTGGCAGGCCACCCGAGCACCGAATCGATATTCCGCAACTGCGGAGGAATCGAGATACCCAGATCTTTGAGCCCTACACGCTGGTCGTAATAGTTCTGTCGCACCCGGTTCCTGGCGCGCTTGGCCTGTAGCTGGTCGCGCATGAGCCGTAGCTGCGCCAACTCGGTGGGCGTAAAAATATCCCCACCATCGGCGGGGATAGGGAAGAAGTCACTCATACGCTAATCCTTTGTTTCCGTGCGGGGTTGCGTTTGGTTACGCGTGCGCCCCAGTAAGCCAGCGTGGCAGCTTCAAACATCGTGACACTACCGCCTTCTGCAGCCTGCCATCCAAAGCCGCCACGGTTGCCAATCTTTCGGCGGGTACAGGAGAGCACCTGCTGGGTGAGCTCAGGCTGGTTGCTGTGAGCGAGGTCCTTGCCGATGATTGCCTGCTCTACCGTTGCGTGAGCAACAATGACTTGGTCCAGTGAGGGCTGCCAGATGAGCGTCTTGGATTTCACGCCTGCTTCACGGAGCGCGTTCGTAAGGTAGCCGATACCCGCCTTGCCGTCGATAACAATCTGGGCAGCGCGGGAGGCATGCTCGGCGAGGAAGTCTACGAGCCAGCCGGTGCCATTGGACAGAGGCTCAGATCGCAGGCCCTCGATGAAGATTGGGCCGCCAGTATCCGGGCGGCGCGCTACAGCGAGCGCAACCTCCATACCGTCAGGAGAGAATCGCACACCGAATACGGTGCGGCCCTCTGTGGGGGCTTCGCCTTCGCATGCGTGCCAGGCTTCAGGAGTGAAAGCTGCCTGGGTTGCGGTGGCTTCGTCCCAGATGCCGAGCGCCTCACGCCTGAATGAATCGGGAGTGAGGTTCTTGCGCATGCGCTCAATTGCGACAGCGCTGACTCGGGTTGGGTATGAGGGGTTTGCCTTAGCCCATTGCTTCTTATCGTCGGCTCTACAGCCGGGGTCTGCTGCGCATTCGATATAAAGCTTGTCCTTATCCCCAGCGAGAGACTCGGCGCGGTGCCGACTGAACACTTCGCTGGGGTCTGTCGGCTTCGGCGGCGTACCCATCATCAGCACCAACCCGTTCGGTGCCGCGTTGGTCGCAGGGAGCATGTCGTCCAGTGCCTTCTCGGTGAGAATCTGCGCCTCATCAAGCACAATGACATCAACCTTCGCGAAGCCACGACCAAAGCCGCTTTCACGAGCGCCGAAGAGAATTCGTGAACCATTCGCGAACTCTACGGCCTCCTGACCGGCACCGCGGCGGACATGGGAGATGAACGGGGCAACTGCCGGGCGAGCCGCAATGCCCTGCATAGACTGAAATGTCTCGTTGTGGGTGCGAGCGCGATGCGCTGACCAGAGGACGAGCGTGTTCGGAGAAGCGATGCATGCGGCGAAGATAAAGCCAGCAATCATGTGAGTCTTGCCGACCTGTCGAGGCAGGCTCAGTGCGGCGCCACCCACGCCGGCGGCATAGAACCCGTCCTTGCGCTTCGCGAAAACCAGGCGGCCAATATCCACCTGCCAACTATCGAGCGGGTAGGCCATCTTAATAAGCTGCCGAGCAATGGACGGCCACCCGGTCGACACAATTCCGTCAGGAACTTTAAGCTGTGCGGCGACCTCAGAGAGTGGACGGGTCGAAGGGTGCATCTTCTTCATGATGGTGCTCTCCTTCAATCTCTGCCCCGTACTGCTGCTCTAGCTGTTCCAGTTCCTCGATGTCTTTATCGAGGTCCTGGAATCGGCGTGCGAGCGCAGCGAGGTCACGAGCTAACGTGTTGGGGTTGTCGATGTGCGCGGCGAGTTTGCTGCGCAGGGCACGGAGCCTGTCGAGGCGGGTGCCGGTTGCGGTGGCATGAGAAAGGGAGCCTTCCTCTTGGGTGGCTCCCTCGAAATCGATAGGTTCGAGCTGCTTAGGCTTGCCTTTACTCAAGGTATCACTCCTTGTCGAACCGCATTTTGTGGAAAATCGCTGTGGATATATCGCTATCGCCGGAGGGCGCGAACTCACCCTCCGGGGGAGGGGGTACCCCCCCTGGTCCTGGTTGCTTCAGGTGGTTTGCCCCGGTTGATGATGTCCCCCTTATAGCGGTGAGAGGTCACCGGCTGGGGTGCGTGGTTGGGGCTAAAGGATCAGCGTTGTTTTCGGTCGAATCGGTTCAGCGATTCTGATTGTCTTGCGAGCTTGAGAGCGTTTGCCTCCGAGCTTTCCACCGAGTCTCTGGTTGCATTGGCGGCAGATTACTCGCGTATTCTCTACAACATCTTTGCCACCTTCAGCGTGAGCTGTCACGTGGTCAAGCTCGGGACTATTCGGCTGCTTACTCCGGTGCCAGTCATAGGCAACGAAACAAATAGGACAGCGCATGTCGCCGCGTTCAAAAGCTGCGGCGAGTTCCTGCTTTCGGAGGTTCTTCCAGCGGGCGGTTCCGGTGCGGCTAGTCGCCATACGCTTCCTCCTTCTTCCACTTTTCAGTTGTAGCTTGCGGGCTGGTACCTGGTGGGGGAGGCTATATGCTTTCCCTCCTCCCCCACCAGAGGAAGAATCCGACACGATTGAACATGTCTCCCGCTTCATTACCACCCCCCCCTGCGAGGCAGAGGACACACCAGTGGTAAGCGAGATAGTCTAGCGTCATCATCCCCCCTTGTGCAACCACCCCCGTTACACACCAGAGGACAGTCTAACCAGCGTCTCCTCCTCCTCATCAGCAGATAGCAGATTCCACAGGAAAGCCCGCGGCCAAATTGCCGAGCAGGCCGAGCACTCGACACGTTGCACCTGCTCCCCCTCGATGTCCCAAACAGCAACCAAGCAGGGCTTCTGCACCGTCGCACCGAATTCATCTCGACAAATTCGGAGCTTCTGGTGGCAGACAGGGCACACGCGGCCTATCGGTGTGCGGCGGGTAGGTTGCAGATACTCCTGAATCTTTGACACCCACTCACTCCACTCCTCCCCAATCCAGGTCAGAACAGGAAGACTAGCATGAGCGATATGAGGCATGACGGCACGCATAGTGTCAGTTGGAGATTTCCCCGCCGGCACCCCAACAGCTGCCGCAGTCTCCGCAGCAGAGTGACCAACCGCAGTCCACAAATCCAACGCCGCAACATCCAAGGGCGAGCGCGAGCCAGAGGACGACGGACCCTTCCCATGCTCCGCACCCTGCTCAGTGACAGCTTGCCGAAGCTGATCTAGCAACGCCATTTCCAGCGGAGCATCTTCGAGCGCCTCAGCTGATGCCCCCATGTCCTCAGCTCGAACATGGGCAAAGGCCAAGACATTCAGGATGGCTCGCACCCGGCGGCGCATCTCAGTGGCATCTTGCTCCGTCATCGGCTCAGCTCCTTCACGATTGCTGTCCACATGTCTGGTCTCCACACTCCAGCATCTTGACCAGCTGAAGCGAGCGCGTCGAGCCACTGGATTTGTGCTGCGGAGACTCGCCCCTTCATGGTCTTCAATTCTCTGAAGATGGTTCGCCGCTTGATGGGGTGGACGAGTACCAGGTCAGGAAAGCCAGCCGGGGAACGGCGGGAGTCATGGGTGTGGTAGTGCATCCATCCCAGGCGGGTTGCCAGGGTGATGATTGCTGATTGGAATTGAGCTTCAGTCATGGTTCGTGCATTGAGCATCAAATAGTCTTGTGCTTTCACTTCTACCTCCTGGTTCGGCGGGTGCGGGTGCGAGCTCGGCGATGACGAGAGCGTTTAGGTTCAGAGGTGGCCAGGTTTTTAACGGCTTCCCCGTCCCGTCCCGACCCGGCATATCCGAATCCGTCACCCTTCGGATTCAAATCGATTCGGAGTAATTGGGAGGAATTCGCCGCCTGAGTCCCAGCGGAAGGGTCAGTTACAGGGGCACTCTGCTCGCTACCGCGAGCGGTGCCCTGCCCGTTCCCGTCCCGTCCCGACCCGGCGGATTCGAATCCGTCACCCTTCGGATTCAAATCGGATTCGAATTCCTCCCAATCGTGGAAGGGCTCTTGAGATGAGGGTTTGGGTACGACGAAATGGCCGTTGGAGTCTCCCCTAGTCTCCGGTGCACCGGAGACCGGGGTGGGCTCTTCAACGACCTCTGCAGCGGATGCTTGCTCGTTGATGAGGGCAAGTTCGGCTGCATCGATTTGCGCAGAGAATTCGTCAATCATCTGCTGCGCGCTGAGGGTCGGCAAAGAGCTGTTGGTGTGCTGCGACTGCACCGCCGGCAAGGGTTCATCAACCAGCGAACCATTACCAGTGCCCTGGTTCTGGTTCCGGGAGAACTCGCTTACCTGCGAGGTGGCCTGCACCGCCGGCAAGGGTTCATCAACCAGCGAACCATTACCAGTGCCCTGGTTCTGGTTCCGGGAGAACTCGCTTACCTGCGAGGTGGCCACGACCGACCTACCAACCGGCTTATCTGACGGAGCAGATGCCTTAGTAGGCACCCCATTCTCCGTCAGCCAAGCCGCGCTCCGTGCACTAAAATACGGCGCCGACGGGGCAGGTAGAAGATCTACCGCCCAACCAGCATTGTCCTTGCGGGACGAGTTGCAGCTTCGACACGCCACGACCATATCCTCCGGAGTTTCTGCAGGAACTCCAGGATTCAAATGGTCATAGGTCGCGCCGCGGCCGCCCTTCCGGTCCCCCCACCAAACGACGTGACCGCACCAACGACATGCATCGCCGTCGCGAGCACGAATAGGCACAATCAACGAAGTTTTTCGGGTGTCGTTACGCCGCCTGTTTTCCCAATCAATCTCCTCTCGTAGACGCATATGGAACAGGTCTTCATCCTCAACCAGCTTATAGGCGATACGCCCATCATCCAGCGGCACCTGATCAGTCAGGTACCCACAGAACATTGCATCAGCAATGAATTTCTCTGCAGCTTCTGGAGTACCGGTGAACTTCAGAATGGAGCCGCGCTCAACAACATAGTTCGTCTTGAACGCCGCCGCCTCAACAGCCAAAGCCAGCACCTGACCAAACAGCGACCACATCGACTGCATGCTCGCGCCAGGAATCTCCAGCGCTCGCCACACAATGCGATGCTGAGCGGCCGTATCAGATACTTTTAGCCAGGGCACGAGGGGGGCTCCTTGCGGTGGTAGTAGTGTAGAACATTTTTCTCTACAACTTGGTCAGAATCAGCAGAGCACTGCTAATTAGTGATGTCTTTCTCAAGGGCGGCATCCACCAAATCCTCATACATGAGGTCAAGCAGATGCTGGATTTGGGACATGCGCTCGCGTACCTGACGCTGGCGCTTACCGAGGTTTGCGTTGCGCAGTGCGGCGGGGGTGAACGGAGCGAGGCTCTTCTTCGCCTCTTCGACGCGACCGAGTACCTCTGCTGATTCCTGCGGCGATTCAGCAGCTTCAGCGGTGAGCGCCGGCGGCTGGGTGAGCGTCATAGGGAGAGTTGGTTCGTCCTTGGGGTCGGCTCCATGTGCCGCGGTGGTGAGTGCTTCGGCATGCCGGGTTCGGCGCGCCGCTTCGAGGGTGCGGATCTGGTCGATTGCTTCGCGCAGGCGGGGGTAGCTGTCGCTGTCTCGCTTCATGCTCATGGAGCGCTGCAGGAGCCCTTCAGTGGTCATGTAGGTTGCGGCGCGGGTTGCTTTGCCGCCGCCGAGGTCTTCGCGCCACTTCCGCTTCCATTTGGCGGAGACGCCGGTGAGGAGGCTGCCTTTGGCGAGTGCTCCGATTGCTTCTGCGATGTCGGTGTTGTGGACCCAGATGCGGTCAGCGTCGTAGATGTGGCGGATGGGGGTGCCGTTGATGATGAGGTCTCGGTCTGGGTTGGCGATTGGGTGGTAGCGGTTCATGGTGTGTCCTTGGGGTGTGGGTGCTTATTCGGCGTAGTTGGTGTCGTCGTGGGAGTTGGCGTGGAGCTTGGCTTCTTCGCAGAGCTCTTCAAATGCGTCTTGGAGGACCAGGGAGTTGAGCGATTCGACGGCTTTGGTGTTTCTCTGCTTGCAGGTGTTGCATGTGATACGGAAGCATCTGCCGACGATTTCCCTGTCTCTGGTGAGCTGTAGGACTTCGAGGGTGAAGGGGAAGCCTTCGTGTTCGTGGTGTTCTTGCATCGGTGTTCCTTTAGTTGAGGAGGGTGTAGGTTGCCCAGAGCATCGTTCGGCGTGGGTAGCCTCCGGTGTAGAGGTAGACGTCTCCGCCGGGGTGTACGTCGAAGGTGCTGCAGGCGCGGGGTGCGATTGCTGTGGCGACTGCGTCGATAACTGCTTTGTTGCGTGCTTTTTCGCCGTGGCGTCCGTCCCAGTAGGCGTGGGTGTGGATGATGTCCTTTTCGCCGGTGGCGGTTCCGTGGACGAATTCGATTGCGATCTTGTGGCTTGCCATAGTGGTGTTTCCTCAGTTGGTGGTGTGGAGTGGTGGGGTCCCCCGCCGCCTGTGTGGCTACTGTAGGAAAAGGGGCGGCGGGGGAAGCTTGTGGGCTGGTTAGATGTTGATGGAGGTCGTCATCATTGACCTGTGGCGGGCTTTGCCTGCTGCGCGGTTTCGCTGCCAGACTTCAACGTCTGAGACCTTGTACCATAGGCGGCCGTCATCGTCTTTGGCTGCGGGACGGAGACGGATGCCGGCGGCTCGGATGCCGGTACCGCTGTAGGTGCGGACAGTACTGACCTTGATACCGGCGGCGGCTGCGACCTGGCTTTCAGAGACAAGCTTGGTGCCGGGGTTGCATGCCTCGAACATCGTCTTGTGGGGCAGGTCAATCTTGGTGGTCATGGGTGGTGTTTCCTTGGATGGGTAGGCGTTTCTTGCGCCAGTGGATTGCTTGCATGTGGCGGCGGCAGAGCTGTTTGGAGGCTGCGCGTTTCTCTAGCCATGCCTCGACGTCTGAGGGCTTGTACCAGTAGTTCCCGTTGAAGTCGCCTTTAGCTACAGGGCGGAGGCGGGAGGTGATGGCGGCTTTGATGGAGTCGCCAGCGTAGGCGCGCAGTGTGGTTTCTTTGATGCCTGCTTCACGCGCGACGGTTGCGGCGGGGAGCAGATGCTCACCGGGGTGCGCTTTCAACCATTCGGTGAGGGTGGGCAGGTCACTGAGGGGTGATTTAGCCATTGAACTCTCCGTGGTTGTGGTCGTTGATGAAGCTGCCAATGAGGATTGCGGCGGAAGCGGGGGCGAGCGCAATCGCGAAGATGATTGCTCGGAAGGTGATTGTGGGCTGTGCGGTGCCGATTCCAATGATGATGATGGAGGCGAGCGCGCAAGCCCAGACGAGGGCTTTTGCGTTGCGGATGGTGCGGTCGGTGGTCATGGTGAGTGTCCTTGGGTTAGATGAGGAGGAGGATAAGGATGGTGAGTGCTGCGGCGAGCCAGAGTCCGAGGTTGATCCAGGCGAGGGTGATGAATTTCTTTTCCATCTCCGCGAGGTCAGCGCGAACGAGGGTGAGGTCGTGATTCTGGCTCGTCTGCTTTGCGTGCAGGCGCTTGGTGTAGCGGTCGAGCTGGGCGAGCGCCTTGCGCTGGTCTTTGCCGGCGCCTTGCAGGATTCCGACTGCGCACTCGGTTTCGGTGAGCTTGCGTTCGGTTTC
>ERZ1674149.16-NODE-16-length-67468-cov-10.408823_pt1 | contig 67468 bp, 78 predicted proteins | sample MGYA00581311_ERZ1674149 | MGnify/ENA primary metagenome ERZ1674149 (study PRJEB41354, sample SAMEA4873312) | human saliva metagenome | biome: human-associated habitat [ENVO:00009003]; feature: mouth environment [ENVO:08000002]; material: saliva material...
GGCCCGAGCAAACCAAACAAGGCAGTAAACCATGACAGACTCAACTGAAAAAAAATCACTGATTGAATTCCCCTGCACTTTCCCCTTGAAAGTTATGGGCGCAGTTCATCCCGAATTTGAATCCGCCATCTTGGAAACCGTGCGCAAACACGCTCCCGATACCGAGCCGCACCACATTACTACGCGCCCAAGCAGCAAAGGCAACTACACCGGCGCAACCGTCAAAGTAAATGTCGATAACCAAGAGCAGCTCGACAATATCTACCGCGACCTGACTTCACACGAATTGGTAAAAGTGGTGCTGTAATGAAAATCGTGCACAAAGGCTTGGTCGATTACCTGCCGACTTTCGAAGCCATGAAGGCATTTAATGCCTCGCGTGACGAAAATACCGAAGACGAATTATGGGTGGTCGAGCATCCGCCCGTATTTACCCAAGGCTTGGCCGGAAAACCCGAACACCTCCTCATCCGCGACGATATTCCCGTTGTCCAAATTGACAGAGGCGGTCAAATTACCTATCACGGCCCCGGTCAACTGGTTGTCTATACGATGATCAATTTCAAACGCCGTAAAACCAGCGTCCGCCATATCGTTTCCGCACTTGAAAACAGCATCATCGCCACCTTGGCAGAATACGGCATCGAAGCAGCCGCAGATCCCAAACGTCCCGGCGTTTACGTCGGCGAGCGTAAAATCGCTTCCCTGGGCCTGCGTATCAAAGACGGCTCCGTTTACCACGGCTTGGCGCTTAATGTGAACATGGATTTAAGTCCGTTTACCCATATCAACCCCTGCGGTTATGCCGGTATGGAAATGACCCAAATTGCCGACTATGTCTCTCCGGCACCCAGTTTGGCAGAAGTTGCAGACAAACTGACCAAGCATTTACAAAAAGAGCTGGCATAAGGCCGTCTGAAAATATTCGACCCCAACGCCATCTTTTAACTGCCCCTCTGAACCCACAAGCCCTTAGGTCATAAAGACTACGATAAGCTTTTCAGACGGCCTTTATAACGACAGAAAGAACACATCACCATGAGTGAAGAAGTAAAAAACGACCCCAAACGCGGCATCAAACTAAAAGGCGCAGACAAAACTGCACGCATTCCGATTAAAGTGGTTCCATTGGAACAAAAATTGAAAAAGCCCGAATGGATCCGCGCCAAATTACCGGGCAAGAAATTCTTTGAAATCAAAAATATTCTTCGCGAACAAAAAATGCATACCGTGTGCGAAGAAGCATCTTGTCCAAATATCAGCGAATGCTTTACCAAGGGTACGGCCACATTCATGATCATGGGCGATATTTGTACCCGCCGCTGCCCGTTCTGCGACGTTGGCCATGGTCGCCCCAACATGTTGGATCCTGACGAGCCTAAACACTTGGCCGAATCCGTCAAGTCCATGAACCTGCGCTATGTCGTGATTACTTCCGTTGACCGTGACGACCTGCGTGATGGCGGCGCACAACATTTCGCCGACTGCATTAAAGCCATTCGCGAAACCAGCCCGAATACCAAAATCGAAATTCTTGTTCCCGATTTCCGCGGCCGTTTGGACATCGCATTGGAAATCTTGGCAGAAACACCACCCGACGTGATGAACCACAACCTGGAAACCCATCCGAGCCTGTATAAAAAAGCCCGTCCGGGTGCCAACTACCAACACTCCCTCGAGCTTCTGCGCCGCTACAAAGAAATGATGCCCCATATCCCGACCAAATCCGGTATTATGGTCGGTTTGGGCGAAACAGACGAGGACGTGCGCGAAATCATGCGCGATATGCGTGCCAACAATATCGAGATGATTACCATCGGCCAATATCTGCAACCTTCTGACGGCCACCTGCCCGTCTTGCGCTATGTAACGCCCGACCAATTCAAAGTTTTTGAAAAAGAAGCATACGAATTGGGCTTTACCAATGCCGCCATCGGCGCAATGGTTCGTTCCAGCTACCACGCAGACGAACAAGCAGCCGAAGCTTTGCGTGAAACCCACGGCGGGTGTAGCCACCACTAAGGTTTAAATTATATAAGGCCGTCTGAAAAATCAGGGAACTGTTTTTCAGACGGCCTTTATTTGGTCAAAATGACTATACAAGATTTTTTAGATTTAAAAAATAAACCTTAGTCGGTTCCTATTGAGCCAATCTTAAGTAATACAAAAAAGCGGCAAAACAGAATAAACACTGTTTGCCGCTTTTTAATTTATTTCTTTATTTTACTTCTTCAACAATTTTGCCGCTTCAATCGCATAGTAAGTCAAAATGCCATCGGCACCGGCGCGTTTGAATGCCAACAGGCTTTCCAAAATGGTTTTTTCGCCATCCAACCAACCGTTTTGAATGGCTGCCTGAAGCATGGCATATTCGCCGGAAACTTGGTAAGCATAAGTCGGTACGCCGAACTCGTCTTTAACTCGGCGGACGACATCCAGATACGGCAAACCCGGTTTTACCATTACCATGTCTGCACCTTCTTGAATATCCAATGCTACTTCGTGTAAGGCTTCGTTAGTGTTTGCAGGGTCCATTTGGTAGGTTTTCTTGTCTGCCTTACCCAAATTGCCTGAGCTGCCGACAGCATCGCGGAACGGGCCGTAGAACGCTGAAGCATATTTTGCAGAATATGCCATGATGCGTGTATGGATATGTCCGGCATCTTCTAAGGCTTCGCGGATGGCAAGAATACGTCCGTCCATCATGTCGGATGGAGCAATGACTTGTGCGCCCGCATCAGCATGACACAAAGCCTGTTTTACCAAAACTTCAATGGTTTCATCGTTGAGGACATAGCCATTTTCATCAGTCAAACCGTCTTGGCCGTGAATGGTATAGGGATCCAAGGCAACGTCGGTCATGATACCCAGTTCTGGGAATTTCTCGCGCAAGGTTCGTACTACTGTCGGCACCAAGCCTTCAGGGTTATAAGCTTCCTCCGCAAACTCGGTTTTGTTTTGCGTTACCACGGGAAACAAAGCCAGCATAGGAATGCCGAGCTTCAGTGCTTCTTCAGCGGTAAACAACAATTTGTCCAAACTTTGGCGTTTGACACCGGGCATAGATGGTACTGCCTCTTCCTGATTCTGGCCTTCCAATACAAAAACCGGATAAATCAAATCATCTGCTGTCAAAGTATGCTCGCGCATCAGGCGACGTGAAAAATCGTCTTTACGCATACGGCGCATACGGGTGTTTGAGACATAACGCGGAGGGAAATTCATAATAATTGCCTTTAAATGATGAAGTCTTAAAATCAGTCTTCGACTTGACGCATGGCCTTAACCGAACGCTTGATTTCGCTGAGCGTATCGGTTTTATAACCGCTACGCTCCTGTTCGGTCATGCCGTTTTGATCCAATTTGGCGATGTTTTTCAATGCCTCGGCATACTGGCCGTCTGAAAGTTTTTCCTGTTTGATGTGCCAACGGTTGTTCACTTCGGAAGCCGTCCACAAGCCTACTTTGTTGTAGTAGAACAAAATGCTTGCCGCCAGCGTTTTCATATCGCTGTCGGGCTTGGCACTGCCGATACTGCGGCCGATACGGTTGTTGCGTTGATCGACCGCTTGGTCGGCAAGGTAGCGGCTGAAGTAGTCGTCTTTACCTTCACGCAACTCCATATCCGTCAAACGCGCATTACCTGCTTTTTCTGCAATAATGCTGTCGAATTTGGAAGCAATCGCCGCCTGCCACAATGCTTGGCGTACAGCATTGACTTGTGTCCCCCTGCTGTCGCCGTTTGCTTTGTCGTCCAAACCTGAACGCTCGGCAAAACGTGCGGCATTGCTGGTCATATTGATTAAGCCTTCGTCTTCCATACCGATAACTTGGGCAGCCACGGGATGGTTCAGCGCGAATTGAGCCATTTTGCTGCGGCGGCTTTGATCTTCCTGATACGATTGACAGCCGGACAATACCAGCATGCCGAGAACGGCGCATTGAATGTGTTTTTTAATATGTTTCATGATGTAACTATCGATATTATTGTGTGAGTTCAACTTCTTTGTTTAACATAGAAACGCCCGTAAGCGTAAAATAATTTCCATACGGCCAAATCGGCGCATGAATGGCTATTTTATAATAAAAATAAGGCCGTCTGAAAATTTTCAGACGGCATAAGTATTTTTAGCCTACCAAGCTGCGAATCTGCGGCCAATAAAACAGGCAGGCTATCGAGCAAATAGCAATACTGATACCGGCTGCATTAATGCTGCTGATTTTTTCTTTAAACATTGCCGCACCAATCAGCGTACCCAAAACAATCACACCGATGTTCATACCGGCAAACACTAAGGTCGGATTATCCTTCATGATTTGGTGTGCCGAGATGTAGGTAACAATATTCAAAAAGTTCAGGCAGCCTAAAATCATACCGCCCAAGATGCCTTCTTTAGTCCATTTGCTTCCTTTGGCAAACAGGTAGCCAAACATCAAGATACCGGCCAAACAAAATGCCACCAGCAAATTGCCGGCAAACGCGGTACCGCTTTTTGCCACTTGTTTGAACAAAATATCAATGACGCCATAGCCGCACCAAACGCCCAAAAGCAGCATCACTTGCGTGCTGAGACCGCCGGATTTCTTACCGCCATCGCTTTTCCAAAGCAAGAAAAACAATGCTGTAAATGCCAATACCAAACCAATCAGACGGCCTTCGGTCAGTTGTTCATGAAAAAGCGTGAATGAAGCGATAATAGGCAAAAACAGCGATAAGCGCTGTGCCGCGTCCGATTTGACGATACCTGCCGCATCGACGGATTTGCCCATAATGACAAACACGCTTGGCAACAAGATACCCAAAGCCGCAAAGAGCCACCAAGTCGGTAAAAATACCTGCGGATTACTCAAATCGGGCTTTAACACCAGCATGGTCAAAGTAACGGCAACGATATAGTTCACCGCCACCGCCTGCTCAATATTGATTTTTTGCTTGCGCGCCACTTTCAGCAATACGGAAACCAACACGCTGCAAACGATACTTGCCAATAAATATGCCATGCTTTAGAACCATCCTTGAGTAGGAACAGGCTTATCTTCATTCAGTTTGATCAGTCCGACGACTACGCGATAAATGAGCCAAATACCGGTTGCCACCAAAATCAGCCAACCGATTAAGATAAGTATGGTCAACATCCCGAAAAGCATACCCACCAAAGACACCCAAAATGTCTTAATCAGATAATCAATATGGCTGGCATAAATACTACCTTGCGCCTCATCGCGTTTGACATATGCCAAAATCACACCGACAACGGGTGCAAACCAGATAAACAGGCCCAACGCATAGGTAATATAGGCGATAAAAACATAGTTTTTCACTTCAGAATTAGACGTATTGACCATATTGGCCTCCGTATTATTGTTCCCTGTATTATGGTTTTCCGTATGATTGAGCACCGTATTATTGAAGCCGTTGTCTTGGACTTCCTGAGGCTCATACTGCATCGCCGCATCATAAGCCAGACGTTTTTCCGGATGGGACAATACTTCAAACGCCTGTCCGATGGCTTTGAAACGCTCCGTATCTTTCTGAATATCCGGATTGGCAACCAATTTGCCGTAAGCCTCGCGAATAACGTTAATATCCGCATCCTGAGACACACCCAAGATTTCGTATAAATTCACTTGTTCCATCTGTCTTCCCCTCCTTTACGCGTCCACTGCAACATGAACATCTTGCGGGTTGAGCGTACGCAGATTTTCAGGTTTCATGCCCACGATAAACCCGCGTTTGCCGCCATTGATAAAAATCTCGTCCAGAGCCCAAATGCTTTCTTCCACATAAACCGGCAACGCGGTTTTCATACCGAACGGCGACGTACCGCCGACCAAATAGCCCGTCCATTTCGCCGCCTGATCCGCCGTTGCCGGCTCGATGTGTTTCAAGCCCAGTTCGCGTGCCAGATTGCGGGTGGAAATATGTTTGTCGCCGTGCATTAACACAACCAAGCCTTTTTTGTGTTCATCCTGAAGGACGATTGTTTTGATGACTTGATGCTCAGGCTTGCCCGTGCACTCGGCAAAACGCGCCGTACCGCCGTGTTCTTCATACGCGTAAACATAAGGGACAAAATCGATTTTCTTACTGCGTAAAAAGCGCACTGCCTGCGTAACCGGATATTCTGCTTTACTCATGGTTGTTTTCCGCCACCCTTTTCAGACGGCCCCTCTTAAATGTGGAACGTAAACAACTGCAATGTTACCATACCTTCTTTTTGAAATCAGGAGACAACATGGACATCCGCTATCTTGGCACAAGCAAACGCTATTCGGAAGCCGTCGTAGCCAACGGCTTGGTTTTCCTATCCGGCATGGTTCCCGAAAATCCTGAAGCCGATGCCAAAGCGCAAACTGAAAATGTTTTGGCACAAATCGATTCATGGCTCGCCCAATGCCAATCCGACAAAGCCCACATTTTAGAAGCCACCATTTATCTGCCCGATATGAACGACTACGCCGCCATGAACGAAGCCTGGGACGCATGGACAGCCCCCGAGCGCGCTCCGGCCCGCGCCTGCGTGGAAGCAAAACTGGCCTCACCCGACTGGAAGGTTGAAATCAAAATTACCGCCCTTCAAATCAAATAAAGCGCAAATATCAGGCCGTCTGAAAATGCCGCATTGACCAAACAAGCTCAGTTTTTCAGACGGCCTTTATTCTTTTGCGGTACAATACCGCCCTTAAATTTTTCTATTATTTCAAAGCACAAACAGCCATGTCCAAAAAAACCAAGCAAGAATTAGAAAACAACAAACTCAGCAAACGCCTGCGCCACGCCGTCGGCGACGCCATTAACGATTTCAACATGATCGAACCGGGCGACAAAATCATGGTCTGCCTCTCCGGCGGCAAAGACAGCTACGCCCTATTAGACATTCTGCGCCAGCTTCAAGCCAGTGCGCCGATTGATTTCGAGCTGGTTGCCGTCAATCTTGACCAAAAGCAGCCTGGCTTCCCCGAAGAAGTATTGCCGACCTATCTCGAAAGCATCGGCGTGCCGTACAAAATCGTCGAAGAAGACACCTACTCCACCGTTAAACGCGTGTTGGACGAAGGCAAAACGACTTGTTCGCTGTGCAGCCGCCTGCGCCGCGGCATCCTCTACCGCACCGCAAAAGAATTGGGCTGCACCAAAATCGCCTTGGGACATCACCGCGACGACATCCTTGCTACCATGTTCCTGAATATGTTCTACGGCGGCAAACTCAAAGCCATGCCGCCCAAACTGGTCAGCGACAACGGCGAACACATCGTCATCCGTCCTCTGGCATATGTCAAAGAGAAGGACTTGATCAAATATGCCGAGCTGAAACAATTCCCAATCATCCCGTGTAACCTCTGCGGCTCGCAGCCCAACCTGCAACGCCAAGTCATCGGCGACATGCTGCGCGATTGGGACAAACGCTTCCCCGGCCGTATCGAGTCCATGTTCTCCGCCCTGCAAAACGTCGTTCCATCACATTTGGCCGATACCGAACTCTTCGACTTTGTCGGCTTGGAACGCGGTCAAAACCTGAAACATGGTGGCGACTTAGCATTTGACAGTGAAAAAATGCCGGAACGTTTCTCCGACGGCAGCGAAGAAGACGAAAGCGAAATCAAAATCGAGCCGCAAAAAGCCGAACGCAAAGTCATCAATATTCTGGCAAACAAACCTAAAACCTGCGGTTTATAATTCCATTTAATTTTCAGACGGCCTTTCGGTAGCTATTTACCGAAAGGCCGTCTGAATATTCATATTTGAAATTTTTGCTATTCTTTTTTATCTATTCTTTCCCTGACAAACCGTGCAGCAGCAATCCCAATACGTCTTGCGGCAACTTTTGCGGCACGGCAGCATAAAGCGCGGCCAGTTGCGGATGGCGCATCAATATATCCGCCTGACGGATGAACAGGTCGATGAGTTCCACCGGCAAATCGGGCTGAATCAGGCGGCGTTGTTGCAGTGTGTGGAAGAATCCGCGCATAAAGGCGTATTTTTCTTCATTCAATTCATGGAAAAACCGCTCCAGCTCCAAATCGGTGTTCTCTTCAATGTCGCGCAGGAAGGCGGCGGAATAGAGTTCTTCAAATGATTGTTTTTGCAGGGCGAAAACGGCTTCAGCGGCTTCGCGCAGGCTGCATTGCCGTGCAAGCAGATTTTCAAATTCGGCACGGACGCGGTTTTTCTGCTCGGTAACAATTTCCTGCAAGAGTGCGTTTTTACCGCTGTAATATTTGTAAAAGGTAACGCGGCTGACGGCGGCCTCGGTACATATGCTGCCTACGGATACGGTGGAAAAGCCGTGTTCGCGGAACAGGCGGCGGGCGGTGTCGATGATGGTTTGTTGTTTGCTGGCAGTCATGACGGTAGGAAGGTTTTGATTTTGTTCATAAAGGATTTTCATTAAAGTTATCCGCAAGTCGGATACCCATCATATAGTGGATTAACTTTAAACCAGTACGGCGTTGCCTCGCCTTAGCTCAAAGAGAACGATTCTCTAAGGTGCTGAAGCACCAAGTGAATCGGTTCCGTACTATCTGTACTGTCTGCGGCTTCGTCGCCTTGTCCTGATTTTTGTTAATCCACTATATTTCCCCACGGCTGCAATGGCAATACGGCGGGGTTTCAGACGGCCTCTTTCCTTGTCCCTCCGCTCCGCCCTACGGATGAGGGCTGTCGGATGCTTGGCAGGCCAAATTCATGAAGATTACAGAATCTTCCTCCTCCAACCTTCTCCTGCCGAATAGGAGAGGGATTTTTTTAGACGATTCACAAGATAAGAGGGGAAGTAAAGTGAATGATAAACACTTGCATTCCTGTTTCTTATTTCCTATACTTTACATTAATAGTTTGTTTTATGTAAATGTGTAAACACAAATATTTGCATACTGACGGAGCAATTGGATTACCTGATGTTCAATCCGCCCCGACGTATGCCGTCTGAAAGGATAAGGAAATGCAGAAACCTACCCTCCGCCGCCTCCCCCTATTGATTGCCGCCGCCTTTGCCTCCGAATGGATTTATGCCGCCGATGCGGCGCAAGATGCAGAACAAGTGCAGTTGGAAGAAGTTATCGTCACCGGCGAACGCACCAACCGCAGCGGCTTTGAAACCTCCACGTCCAACCGCGTTTTCACCACGCCGAACATCGACCGCAGCGGCCACAACCTTTCCGCAACCGACCTGCTCAAACAGACTGTGAACACGGTAGACTTAGGCAGCGGCAACGATTTGCCGACCGTGCGCGGCGTGGACGGCTCCGGCCCCGCCGTCGGTGCGGTGGCGTTTTTCGCGGGCACACGGCCGCGCCTGAACCTGTCCATAGACGGCCGCTCTGCCACTTACAACGAATACGCCTTCGGCACGCAGTTGCTGTGGGACATGCAGCAGGTGGAAGTCTTGCGCGGGCCGCAAAGCCATGTACGCGGGCAGAACGCGGTGGCGGGCGCGGTGGTGATGCGTTCCAAAGACCCGACCGACGAATGGGAAGGCGCGCTGCGTTTGGGTTTGGGCAACCAGAAAACGCGCAACATCGCCGGCGTAGTGTCCGGCCCGATTGTGAAAAACAACCTTGCCTTCCGCCTGAGCGCGGAACGGCAGCAGCGCGAAAGCTACGAACCGTTCGTGTCCTACGAACCAACCGGCAACCCGCGCCGTGTGGAAAACACCAACGTGCGCTTCAAACTCCTGCTCACGCCCGAAAACCATCCCGATTTTTACAGCCGCCTGACGCTGAACCACATCCGTTCGCGCACGCCGCAAAACGAAATCATGGGCAACACCACCAGCCGCCGTTTTTTAAAAGAAAAGCCCGTGTTCGTAACCGGCTCGACATCGGGCATCTGGGACGTCTCGTGGCAGCTTAACGACTATCTGAAACTGGAAAACAAACTGGTTTACGGCCGCTACCACAACGAGCGGCTGCATCTACCGATGACCGTCAGCCCGCAAGGCGTGCCTGCCGAACTCAAAGGCCGCGAATTGCAATGGGAACCGGTATTGCATTTTTCAAACAAAGGCCGTCTGAAAGGCCTTGCCGGACTGCACTACTTCCGCAGCAAACAAGACGAATGGGTGGACATCCGCAGCGTCGGCGGCCGCAACACCTTTGACGACCGCAACAGCGTGCGCGCCCTGTTTGCCGAAACCACATACAGCCCCAGCGAAAAATGGGATATCACGGCCGCCGCTCGCATTGAAAAAGAAACGCACAAACGAAGCGGCGGCAGCGGCGCGCTGCACCTTGATTTAGACAAAGGCCAGACCGTGTTCCTGCCCAAAATCGACATCGCCTTCAAACCCACCGACCAATGGGTCAGCGGCATCAAAGCCGCGCGCGGCTACAACCCCGGCGGCGCGGGCATCACCTTCGGCCGCCCCGTCGTAACCTACACTTATGAACCCGAATATGTGAACAACTACAAGTGGTACACCCGCTGGCGCAGCGCAGACCGCCGCCTGCAACTCTCCGGCAACCTGTTCCTGAACCACTACCGCGACATGCAGCTCCCCTTCTATCTCGGCACCAACTCTGTCGTCATCCGCAACGCCAAAAAAGTCCACACCTACGGCGCGGAACTCGCCGCCGACTGGCAGGCGACCGACAGCCTGAAACTCACCACCGGACTGGGACTGCTCAACACCAAAATCAAAAGCTATCCCGACAGCGGCATCGAAGGCAACAAACTCGGCCGCGCGCCCAAATACACCGCTAACATCGGCGTGAAATACCTGAACGACAAAGGCTGGGAAGCCGGCGGCGACGTGCGCTTCTACGGCGGCTACTACTCCGCCGCCGACAATGCCGAATCAGGCAAAATCGGCGCATACAACCAAGTCAACCTCTACACCGCCTACAACTTCAAACAAGGCCGCGTCTCGCTCTACGCCGACAACGTGTTCAACCGCCGCCGCCCCATATTCATTTCCAGCGCCGACCGTCAAGACGCACTCTACCAACGCCCCAGAAGCGTAGGCGTGAACGCGGAATGGAAGTTTTAAATGAAACTGAAATGATGGAGGCCGTCTGAAAAAACATAGGTCGGACATTTATGCCCGACCTACTGTTTATTCCTCCAAAACACCCAAAGGAACCCCATGCACTACTTTACCCCCGCCAAAACCCTGCCCGAAGGCACCATCTACCTGACCGACCTGACCCACGTCGCCGACTTTTCCGACTGGCTGGCCGAATTCGAAACCCTGTTGCTTCGCCACCGTCTGCACCCCCATGCGGCGGCAGGTGAGCGACGAACAGCGCATTGCCGACCGCAAAACCTACATCGAATGGATAAAGGCACACCGGCCGCAACTGTCCGAACGCTGCGCCGCCATGTTCCTTATCGAACCCGACGCGGCGCAACTGGCATTCTTCCGCGAACAATCTTCCAAACTCGGCCCTGCATTGGGCGTGAACTACATCGTCGAAGCAGATGTAACAACCGCCCTGCTTCGCGCAGAAGAAGCGTTGAAGGCCGTCTGAAAAGATACTAAACCTATTTAAATACAAATCAAGTATTGCCACCCAATATGTTCAGACGGCCTTGTCCCTTTATTTGCCTCATCTTCAAAAGAATCATGTGATGTCCGACAATCAGACTTCCCCAAACTCACGCGACTGGCTGCTGCTTATCGGCGGCAGCACCTACAAATTCACGCTAACCGGTTTTTATCTGGTCGCGCTGATGGCCATTTTGAAAAACCACGGTTACAGCCTGAACCAACTGAGCTGGATTCATTTAATCGGCAGTATCGAAGCGGCGAAGGTGTTGTTTGCCGCGCTGATGGAGCGGCGGCCGGCGGGGCGGTTCGGGCGATTTCACGGCTGGCTGCTGGCGGCGACGCTGGGACTTTCGGCAGTGTTCGGGCTGATGGCCTGTACCGACATAACGCAGAACTTCGCGCTGCTTTTGACCTGCTGCGTACTGCTCTCGGCGATGTCGGCGGTGTACGGCTGCGCGATGCTGGGTTTGTCGTGCATCGTCCTGCCGCACCGCGAACGCGGTTTCGGCGGCGTGATTCAGACGATGGCAGCGCGCGGCGGCAAGATGATCGGAGGCGCACTGGTATTGTGGCTGTATCAGGAATACGGACAGACGGCGGCGGCCGGCCTTATGCTGGCGTTCAGCCTGCTGATGCTGCTGCAACTCTTGTACTACCGCGAGCCGGAAAGTCCGACTGCGCAAGGCAGTTGGACGGCGTTGGCAACGCGGCTGGTTTCTTTTTGGCAGCAACCTGAAACGGGCTGGCGGTGGCTGGTTTTGCTGTTTGCCGTTGCCGTACCGTATGCGTTTATGGCGGCAACCTTTGTGCCCAAGCTGGCGGATTTGGGCTTCAACCCGAAGCAGACAGGCGGAATTCTGGCGGTGGGCATTCCTGTTGCCTGCCTGATTGTGACGCCGCTGTCGGGCTGGTTTTCGCGCAATTATCCGCGCCGCAAACTCGTTTTCCTGCTCTACGCGCTGCAACTGCCGCTTTTGGCGTCCATGACCGCCATCGACGCGCTCGCCCGCGTCCACCCTTGGCTGCCGCCCGCTCAAATCATCGCCCTGAGCCTGAGCTACACGCTGCTGCTGCCGGTAATACTGGCGTTGGTGATGGACAAGTCCGACCGCGCCACCGCCGCACTCGACAGCAGCCTGCAATTTTCCGTCGTCCTGCTCGGCAGTTACGCAGCCGGTTTCTCCGCCCTGCGGCTGGCAAAGGCTATTGGTTATACAGATGCGTATTGGGTTGCAGTGTACTTGGCCGTATTGGTAGGCCTGCTTTTATATTTGAATAGAAATTTATTCAATCATTCAGAGCGTGATTCACAATAATTCGCTCAGATATTTATCCATCGATTTTAATTGAGCGCGCCTCCGGATAATTTTTCATTTTATTGCACAATCTCTCATGAAAATATAACAAAACGTGCCCATAATACTGCCGTTATTACACTCTTACATTCAAAAGGAACCTCATGACTGCTGTTCTCATCGTTCTCGGCTTGATTGCCATTGTCGTCGGCATTTTAGGCACTATTTATCCCGCCCTGCCCGGATTGGGTTTGATGTTTGGTGGCGCATGGTTGTTGGGTTATGCCGGTGATTATCAAGTGTTTGGCTCGGGTACGCTAACCTTTTTGGCCATCGTTGCCGTATTCGGTACTGCGATGGACTATGTGGCGGGCGCATTGGGTGCAAAATATACCGGTGCAAGTAAAACTGCGGTTTGGGGCGCGTTTATCGGCGGCATAGTCGGCGCATTCTTCTCTATTCCCGGCCTGTTGCTCGGCCCGTTGGCAGGCGCGGCCATCGGCGAATTTATCGCACGCAAAGACACTTGGCAGGCTGGCAAAGTCGGTATCGGTACGTTTATCGGCTTCATCATCGGCACCGTGGCCAAAATCGGCTGCGCCTTGACCATTGCAATGACCATCCTGTTTGTTTGGTTGGCCTCGTTGTTCTAAGACAAAACATTAAAGGCCGTCTGAATTTCAAGCATTCAGATGGCCTTTTCATTTCACTATTTATTTTTCTTATTTGCCGCAGCAGGCTTTGTATTTTTTACCGCTGCCACACGGGCAAGGATCGTTGCGCCCCACTTTTTCGCCTTCGCGGCGGACGGTTTGCGGTTTATTGATGATGGCCTGCCAGTACCAGTAAATATCCAGCAGGACATGCGGCAAATCAGATTCCAGCTGGGTCAGCTCTTTTTCATTCAGATGCAAGATGACTTCGCCGTTTTCCTCATCGTCATAAATACCGCCCAAAGCCATAATCGGATAGAACAAATCTTCAAACTCTTCCTGATCGACTGCTTCAAACCAATCGGTAGGCACAATATCCAGTGCGTAAAGATAGGCGTTACACCATGTGTAGAAATCCGGATTGCCGGCTTCATCTTCATAAAACCACAAATCAGGCAGGATTTTCTCGTTGAGCTTCATGCGCATATCGGCGGCCATTGCCATCACCAAACGCTCGATTTCGGTACGCTCTTTAGCATCAAACAAGGATTCTTCACCCAAAATTTCAGGCAGCCAGTTGGTCGGATTCAAAGCATCCGGACCGCTCAATAAAGCCATCATAAAACCCTGCACTTCATCACAACGCATGGTGTTGTGGGCTTCGGATTTGGCATCCAGCAATTCCATCAATCGGCTGCGTGCCGCTTCATCAAAAGTCAGTATTTGCATTTTCGTTCCTTAAAATAAAATCGTATTATGGTTTTCAGACGGCCTGGGCATGGATACGTTGCCGCATTTGTTCAAACAGACAAACCGTTGCCGCCATCGCGACATTCAAGGATTCGGTTTGCCCCAACATGGGGATTTTGACACAGGCTTCAGCCTTCTCTTTTATTCGTTCACTCACGCCGCTGCCTTCGTTGCCAAACACCCAAGCGCAGGGTTGACTGAGGTCCATTTCATACAACCCGATATTGCGGCCACCCAAAGCTGTTGCCCAAATTGGATGCTGATACTTTTCCATCCAAGCGGATAATTCCACTCGGCTGAAAATAGACAGCAAAAAATGTGCACCCATCCCCGCTCGCAACACTTTGGGCGACCAAATATCTACGGAATCATTGCTGCACACGATTTGCTTGACTCCTGCTGCCACCGCACTGCGCAAAATCGTGCCTGCATTGCCGGGGTCTTGTACCCGCTCTAATACCACGCAATCGCCGTCTGAAGGCAAGCCTGCCTGTTTCGGAATATCAATCCAAGTCATCACATCATCGGCATCGGTCAAACTGGTGATTTTAGACAGAGCTTCGTTACCGACCCAAGTAATTAATCCCTCGTCCAACTGCGCCGTAATTTCTTGAATTTCAGGATGTTGCTGTTTCTTTTCAGGCAGGTAAACCTGTTTGGGCGTACCGCCGCTTTGCAAATAAGTTTGCAGCAGATGTACGCCTTCCAATACGGTTTCACCGCTTTCACGCCTTGCTTTGGCCTGTGTCAGCAGACGGAATAAATGTTTGAGCTGTTCGTTTTGAGCAGAGGTAATCAGTTTCATGGAGCACATTATAACTGTTTTGACTTCTTTGAAGCTATGCTTTCAGACGGCCTGACGGTTTTACTGCAAAAATAAAAACCCTTGCCATAAAGCAAGGGTTTTGCATGATTTCATTTTTTACTGCACAACAGTCTGCTGCTCATTTTTCTGCTCAGTACGGACAGTCGGACGGTTTTCAATTTTGCCGTCTTTTGCCGCATTCGGCACAACGGTTTCACCTGGTTCGAAAGCCGCTTTATCGTCAGGCGTACCGCTTACCGGAATGATATCTTGTGCAGGCTGAACATTAGACTTCTCGGCAACCGGCATAGCGTCACGAGAAGTTTGTGGCGTAAACTGCCATGCCGTCACAGCAATGGCACACACGCTGGCAGCGGCTGCAAAGAATTTAAAGAAGCCGTTATTGGCCGCTTCGCGATGAGTATATTTTTTCTGCTTGCCGGCAATCTCAGCTTGAGGCACTGTAAATGCTTTGCTTTGCATGGTTTCATCAGCCACCTTCGCAGCCGCACCCTGACGGATACAGTCGCCGATAATGTGGTACTCATGCCAAGCGCGCAATGCTTCCTCGTCTGCCAATACGGCATCCAGCATCTCATCAGTCAATGCTTCACCGTCCATCAATGCGGACACATACTCCAATGCTTTATTTGTTTTGTCGTTCATTTTTATTACCACCTTTGATCTTCAGAAGTATCCAACAGCGGCCGCAAATCTTTTGCAATCAGTTCACGCGCTCTGAAAATACGCGAACGTACTGTACCTATCGGACAATCCACTACCCGAGCTATTTCTTCGTAAGACAAGCCGTCCATTTCCCTAAGCGTAATGGCTTGACGCATATCGTCTGGCAGTTGCGCAATGCTTGCCTCGACGGTCTGCAAGATTTCCCGATTCATCATCTCAGCTTCCGGCGTATGGTAATCCGCAATCTGATCGGTTAAATCAAGAACATCTCCTTCCTCATTGGCTGCTTCCGAACTGACAAAAAACTGACGACCCGAAGTGGTCAGGAAATTCTTTGCCGTATTGATACCGATACGGTACAGCCATGTATAAAATGCACTTTCTCCACGAAAATTTGCCAATGCACGATAAGCCCTAATCATTGCCTCTTGGGTTACATCGTGCACTTCATGCTCATCCTGAATAAAACGGGAAATCAGTCTGTTTAGCCGACGCTGATATTTGGACATCAGCATCTCGAATGCCTTATGGTCACCTTTCTGCGCGCGCTCCACCAAAACTTGATCTATTTGGCGATCGTTCATACCCACCCTTTAATCGTTTTACTGCTTTAAACCAAAAAATAGTAAAGCGTGCTGTGCACAATAAAGACAACACTGCTTTGAAATAGTTCCATAAGATTACATTTAATGGCAAAAGTTTATTCGTGCAGGTACTCTAATATAAGCTGTATTGCTTAATATACCTACACTTAGCACAAGTAGTTAAATTACTGATACTTTCTAAATTTAAAGTTAGTTGCTTTACTTTTTGCCATATATTCGACCAACTTTCTATGAACTGGCAGATAGCCTTGCTCTATTTGAACATCGCTTCCAACCCTAAGGTTAGCAACAGCAAGGCACTTGTTGCCCATACTTATGATAATCGGCCAATATTTACGCACGAGTGGCATGATATGACACTCCTGCAATAGTTTTTCGACTGATTTTTCCTTCTGACCGGACTGAATCACGTCGCCCTCGGATACAGTTCTAAGCACAGCCGGCTTTTCCAACTCCTCTTCCGGCAAACCACCTTTAAACGGTAATAAAACAAAACCGTTTTCCAGCAAAATATCTTTCAGACGGCCTCGAACTTCCCTACCATTACACCAAGGCAGCTGTTGAAATTCACTTTCTTGCCAAATAAACAACTGATCCCGATAGGCGACCAATTCGCCGTTTGGCAAACTCAACTGCGCCTGTTCTGCGGTTTCCAATACTCGGGCGAAATCGGCAATGCTGTGATAAGAAGGCAATGATTCCGTTTGCTTTCGCAAAAAATACCAAAGCAACCGACGACGCAAGAGCGGCGTACATTGCCGCCACAGACTGATACTGAATATTCCGTCCGGACTGATGCGCTGGTATTCAGACTCAACCAATTCATCTAAAAGCTGCAAATCTTCCTGCAATAATCGGATATTGGCCCAAATTTGCCGCTCAAAATTCGGAATCCGCTGCTGCCATTGCGGCAAGGCCTGATTTCTCATCCAATTGCGTAAATAGCCAGAATCCTCGTTACTTTCGTCTTCGACAAAAGACAGCCCCCATTGTTGCGCATACTCTGCCAATTCCTGACGGGAAAATGCCAAAAGCGGCCGCCAGATCTGGATCTTTTCATTTAAATCACGCCATACCGGCATGGCCGCCATACCGCGCAATCCGCCGCCGCGTACGGCCGACAGCATAAATGTTTCGATTTGATCATTGCGATGGTGTGCCAAAACAATAATTTTCTTCAGGCCGTCTGAAAATGCCTGATATCGGGCAGCCCTGGCCGCCGCTTCCAAACCTTTTCCTTGTTTTTCCACATTGACACGGTACACTCGCAAGGCAACATTCAAACGCTGACAATAATCCTGACAAAATTTTGCCCAACTGTCGGCATTGGTGCTTAAACCATGATGAACATGAACGGCACGCAAATCAAAACGGCGGAATTCACGCATCCGGTGCAAAAGATGCAGCAGGACAACGGAATCCAATCCGCCGCTCAAACCGACTTCAAAAACAGTATGGCTCGGCAAATCAGGAAAAGCTACTTGAAAACTTTTAAATAGGGAATCAGGGGATAGTTGCGACATTTCAGACGGCCTGAAATTATGAATTACTCAAAAATAGAATACAAAAAAAGCAAGCAGCGACATCTGCTTGCTTTTTCAGCAGTCAAACTTATTTATCGGTAAATTTACCGTAAGCCATGATACGGTCGAAACGGCGGGAAAGCAAATCAGGCATGGTCATGCTTTGCGCTTCGCTTAATTGCTGTTCCAAAACGGTTTTAACGTTTTTCATCGTGGTTTCGTAATCACGGTGTGCGCCGCCCAACGGCTCGTCAATGACTTTATCGATGAGATCCAATTCTTGCAGGCGTTTGGCGGTAATGCCCAATGCTTGCGCGGCGTCTGCTGCTTTTTCGGCAGTTTTCCAAAGAATAGAGGCGCAACCTTCGGGAGAAATCACCGAATAGGTCGAGTATTGCAGCATATTGATGTAGTCACCGACAGCTACTGCCAACGCACCGCCCGAACCGCCTTCGCCGATGATGGTGCACAATACCGGTACATGCAGGCGGGTCAGTTCGTACAAATTACGGCCGATGGCTTCGGACTGGCCGCGCTCTTCCGCGCCAATGCCCGGATACGCGCCCGGAGTATCGACAAAGGTCATGACCGGAATATTGAATTTCTCGGCAGTCTGCATCAAGCGCAGCGCTTTACGGTAACCTTCGGGACGCGGCATACCGAAATTGCGGCGGATTTTTTCTTTGGTATCGCGGCCTTTTTGATGGCCGATGACCATCACGCTTTGACCGTTGAAACGTGCCAAACCGCCAACAATGGCGTGATCGTCAGAATAATGGCGGTCGCCGTGCAACTCTTCAAAATCGGTAAAAATACCGTTGATGTAGTCCAAAGTATAAGGACGCTGCGGATGGCGGGACACTTGTGAAATTTGAGCCGGAGTCAGCTTGCTGAAAATTGACTTGGTCAACTCGTTGCTTTTCTTTTGCAGTCTGGCAATCTCGTCGGAAATGTCGACGGCCGATTCGTCTTGTACGAATCGCAACTCGTCGATTTTATTGGTTAATTCGGCGATGGGTTGTTCAAAGTCCAAAAAAACGGGTTTCATAAAACGAAGCTCTCGGTAATGGTTGCTGACATGATACGCTAATCAGACGTATTTGACAGCATTTCTCAAAGGGAAACTGCCATCTTTTGCAATAAAAAACTTTCAGACGGCCTTTAACAAAGAAATAGTATATCTGCACTAAACTCATGGAGTGCCGTATCTTATGATAAACTTCAATTCAGTTCAATCATTTCAAACAGGCTATGAAAAACGATCATGACAATTCGTCCATGCGCTTGGACAAATGGCTGTGGGCCGCGCGCTTTTTCAAGACCCGCGCGCTGGCACAAAAACACATTGAGCTGGGCAGGGTTTTGGTAAACGGTTCGAAGGTGAAAAACAGCAAAAATATTTCCGCCGGCGACACCATCGACATGACTTTGAACTCCCTACCCTACAAATTCAAAGTCGCCGCGCTCAATCATCAACGCCGCCCGGCACCGGAAGCGCGTTTATTGTACGAAGAAGACATGAAAACGGCTGCCGAACGCGAAGCTCAAAAACAACTCGACCAAGCCAGCCGCATCAGTGCCGCTTATCCGGACGGACGCCCGACCAAACGTGATCGCCGCCAGCTCGACCGCATGAAACGCGATAGCTGGTAAAGCGTTTCATCCATTTCATCCATTGTTTCAGACGGCCCTATATCCATGCCGTCTGAAAACCAAAAACAGGCAGGACATCCTGCCTGTTTTTTTATTTGCGATGATTAAAATTTATATTCTAACTGACCGCGAATAACGTTCACGTCCTGCTTATCCGTACCAACGGTAGGCGTAACCTGTTTGCCGGCCAAATAGAAGCCTTTGAGTTTCCAGTTTTTCCAAGGAATATAGGTTGCACCGATTTGCACGCCTTGGACGTTTTTGCTGTAATCCTCAACAGAAGAGACACCGGACAACGAGCCGACACGGCGGTAGTTCAAGAATACGTCGTAAGAATTACGGACGTTCCAATCGGCCGATTTATAGCGCACTTCAGTGAACACGCCGTCATTTTTGATTTTTTGTCCGGCATCATTATAAGCTTTGATATTGGACTTGCTGACCGCGGCCATCCAACGCCAATCGTCATTAAATTTAATGTCCGTACCGATTTCCCCGAAGACCGCGTTTTTCTTCGCACCGCGTACATCAATGTCTTTCATGTAGCTGACGGTTGCGCCGACGTTGATATTCTCATTCACAGGCAACACGCTTTGAATCGCGGCAAAATGTCTGCGGCGACCGCCGATGCCCCATGCGTTGTCGTTCAGATTGCCTGTACGACGGCCTGCATAGATTTTGGTAGGCAGGGTTTTATTGTCAAAGAAGATTTCACCGCCGGTGACTTCGGCATCCCACACGCGGCCGTATGAAGAGAACGCGCCAAATTTACCAACACGCGCTTTGATGTTGTTGTACACAGTCCCTTCGGCATACAGTTTATTGACCGGCACATCATGATCACCATTGAATTTACCGGTTTCCAAATCGATATTCGGCTCGATTTGGGCAACCAATTTCCAATCTTTGTACAGTTTTGCGCGTAACCAAAACTCCGCATTGAAGTTGGCATTGGTGTCTTCAGGCGTCGGATTAACGCTGCTGTTGTTGGCATTGATGTCTTTGGTATCCGCACGTACGCGCAAACCGCCGTTCACAGTCAACAAATCATTGAAAATGCTGATTTTATCGTCATCTTTGCGAATGATGCTGCCGGAATTGACATAATCGTTGGTGGTGGCCAAAGCCGCCGCATCATGCCCACCATCAGCATTCTCTGCCAATGAATAAGATGATGAAGCCAATAAAATACAGGTTGCAATCAGTTTGGTTTGAAATTTCATGCCGACTCTCCAAAAGAAGGTATTGAAAGTGAAGTATTCGATAAAGCGTACAAAATCGTGGATTTTGTAAAAATTATTCATTTTGTTTACTAATTATTTTTATCGTATGTAAATTAGTGTAATCAGTCAAGCAGATTTAAACGCTTTATCCGCTTTCAGACGGCCTCTTGATTCAGGTCAAACAGAAGCCTGCATATCAGGCTGTTCAAACTGCCGTTCCAAGGCATCGGCCAATGCCGTCCTGCGTTTTTGGTGGCATCCCACAGCCTGACACAATTCCTCTGCATTTCCCCAAAACACAAAACGTTCACGCGCGCGGGTAATGGCCGTGTAAAGCAAAGCCTTATCCAACCCTCGAGCTTCCTCTTCGCCCTCCGTCGTTGCAGGCACTGACGGCGGTAAAAGCCATACTTCCCGATATTCCGAACCTTGGCTCTTGTGCACCGTCATGGCAAAAGCCGATTCAAAATCGGGCAAACGGCTGATGGCAATTTTTTTAAATCCATCTTTCTCAGGAAAATAGGCAGACAAACCATTCAACGATTCTTCATCTTTCATAATCAGCCCGATGTCGCCGTTAAACACTTCCAGCATGTAATCATTGTGGGTAATCATGATGATCTGTCCGGCAAACCAAGGCGTTTCGCCCGAAACCTTGCCTTGCCGTTGCAAGTATTCTTGATAAGCCTGATTCAAATCATCCGCATCCTGCCGCCAAGCCGCCAATACCACCACATCGGCCGCATGACCGTAGGCGAGTGCGACATTATTCTCTGCCACGGCCTGCCAATAATCCTGTTGCTTTTGATACAGCAAGGCGACCTGCTCTTTCAGACGGCCTGATTTCATTTCCAACTCTTTGGGGAACTTGTCAAACTGTTCGACCGCAGTTTGCTTTTCCCCGGATACCACCGCCCTTGCCAAACAACCAATACCGCTGTCTGCGCCAAAACGGTGGCTGAACGTCAATTTGGCATTGTTTTGCGATAAAGCCTGAGGCCGCTCTTTAATCTCAAAGCCATGATTGGGCAGATAAACTTCCAGCTTTTCAGCAGTTTCTTTATCCAAAGCCGTCGGACGCGACAATGCCGCCAATACGGCTCCCAACCCAACCGACGGCAACTGGTTTTCATCGCCAAGCAACACCAAACAGCAACCGGTCGGCACGGCGCGCAATAAATCCAACACCAGCGGCAAATCCAACATTGAAGCCTCATCCACCACCAAAACATCCAAAGCAAGCGGATGTTCATGATTGAACGCAGGGCGCATTTGCGGCGGCCGCAATTTCAACAATCGATGGACAGTCTGTCCTTCCAAGTTTTCCAAATGCGCTTTAATGTTCGGAGACAAATCAAATCCATCTAAAGCACGCTGCAAAGCCCGTGCCATATGTGCAGCCGCTTTGCCCGTCGGCGCAGCCAACGCAATACGGGGCAGCTTTGTACTGTTATTGCAAATCAGGCCCAAAAGCTTTGCGACGGTCGTGGTCTTACCCGTGCCCGGCCCGCCGGTAATCAGCATAAAGTTTTGCAGCAAGGCCAAAGCCGCAGCATCCCTCTGCTCTTTGCTGTCTTTAGGATCAAACCAATCACTCAGGCTTTTTGAAGCCACCATGAAATTCACTTCTTCCGCCTCGGCACTTGCCAGCCGTTTGATCTCGACAGCCAAATCATGCTCCAACTGCCACATCCGCCCTAAAAACAATTTCCGGCCTTGCAGGATAAGCGGTTTATCCGCATTGCCGACCAAATTCGGCAAGTTGCTTAAGGCATCGACATCCGCTTTATCCAAGTAAATAAACGAATGCCCGTTTTGCAAGGCTGCAAACAGTCGAACCACATAAGGCTCAATAACGGATGCGCCCTGTACTTCGTGGCGGCGGAAAAATGCTATGGCCGCATCTGCGGCAGAGGAAAGGATAGAGTCGGTCGGATTCATGGCTCAGGATTGATTGATACGGAAAAAGAAAGGCCGTCTGAAAAACAGTGTTTCCATAAATGAAAACCTATTTTTCAGACGGCCTCTATTATACCGTTCAAAGCATAAAATATTTGCCTGAAATAATAACCTTATTGCAGCACTTGCAGACTGCCGTCTTTCATGGTCATTACCCGGTCGAAACGCTCAGCCAGCTCATCATCATGGGTCACCACAATCAGGCTGGTGTTTAATTCACGTTTCAAATCCAGCATCATGTCCAGCACATTTTGCGCATTTTTACGGTCAAGGTTCCCTGTCGGCTCATCTGCCAACAGGCATTTCGGCTCATTAACCAAAGCACGGGCAATCGCCGCACGCTGACGCTCGCCGCCGGAAAGTTCGCTCGGACGGTGCAGCATACGCTTATCTAAGCCGACCTTCTTCAGCATCTTGACAGCCTTCTCCTCAGCCATCGCCTTGGGCATTTTGCCGATTAAAAGCGGCATCATGACATTTTCCAAAGCAGAAAATTCAGGCAATAGATGGTGGAACTGATACACAAAGCCCAAATAACGGTTGCGCAATTCGCCCAACTGTTTTTGGCTCAAACCGCCCAAATCCTGATCCATCAATATTACCTTGCCTTCAGACGGCATATCCAAGCCACCAAGAAGGTGCAGCAACGTAGATTTACCGCTGCCTGACGAACCAATAATACTCACGCTTTCCGCTTCGGCAACTTCAAAATCCAAATGATTCAACACTTGTACATTCAATGCACCGTCATTATAGCTTTTGCCAACGCCGATACATTTCAAAATTGTCTTACTCATAACGCAAAGCCTCCGCAGGTTGGGTTTTCGCAGCACGCCAGCTCGGATACAGTGTGGCGATAAATGCCAAGCCAAGCGAAATGCAGGCAATAACGGCGACATCCTTCAAGTTCACATCACTAGGCAGGTAATCGATAAAATAAACTTGAGAGTTAATCAAATGTACGCCGAACAGGTCTTCAAAAAACGCGACAATCTTGCCGACATTCCAACCCAGCAATACACCGCATACTACGCCCACAAGCGTACCGAAGAACCCCGCGAAAGCACCCTGCACCAAGAAAATCTTCATAACGCCGCCCGGAGACAGGCCCAAAGTGCGCAAAATCGCAATATCGGCTTGTTTTTCCGTTACCGCCATTACTAAGGAAGAGACGAGGTTAAACGCAGCAACCGCGATAATCAGCGTCAAAATGATGAACATCATGCGTTTTTCCAACTCAACGGCTTCAAAATAGCTGCGGTTGTTAAACGTCCAGTCGCGCACCCATACTTCATCTTTTTTAGCATCGGGAATCAACTTGGCAATGAAAGACGGCGCATTCTGCGGATCAGCCAATCGTAAACGCAGCCCACCGACATTTTCACCCAGTCGATACAAGACTTGCGCATCCTTGATATGCGTCATGGCCAATGTGTTATCGACTTCATAAACACCGGTTTTTACCACACCGACCACATTAAACTGCTTCAAGCGCGGCACTACGCCGGCAGGAGTGACATTACCCTCCGGCGTAATCACAGTAACTTTGCCGCCAAGCTCCGTACCCAATGCCTCAGCCAGCCCTTGACCTAAAATAATATCAAATTCGCCCGGCTTCAAATCGTCAAAACTGCCGGCCGGCATATCCTTGCCGTAATCAACGACATTTTTTTCTTCAGACGGCAAGATACCGCGTATCTGCACACCGCGCACTTCTCCGGCATTGGCAAGCAAAGCCTGATCGGAAACATAAGGCGCGCTGGCCAATACTTCCTTTTTGCCTTTTACAAATTCGCGCAAATTCTGCCAACCCGGCGCACTACCGACATCGTAATAGCCGATTTCCGCATGAGGTGCGACGTTCAACAATTGACCGCGTATCTCTTTCTGAAATCCATTCATTACCGATAACACTACAATCAGAGCCGTTACGCCCAAGGCGATACCGGCGATTGAAATCATGGTAATAAATGACATAAAGCCGTTGCGTTTTTTCGCACGCAAATAACGCAGGCCTATCCAAGTTTCTAAAGAAGCCATTCAAAAATGCCTCATTCGTTTGTCAAAAAAGACTTATTGTACCGTAAAACCGACAGGTCGTCCGATTGCCCGACTGATGTGGCATTCAGGAATAAAGTGTATGTAAAACCATGTATCTTCCCGTAAATTCCGCCGAAAAACTTGCACAATCATCCAATCGCCCTTATTCTGAAGCTGTGACTCGTTTTGTCACCATCAAAAAGGAAATACACTAATGAACAGCAAAAAATTCTTGGCCCTCGTATCCGTAGCTGTAGGTTTGTCATTCAGCTTCAATGCATATGCCGCCAAAGAAATCAAAATCAGTTCAAACAATACCGCTTACTCCGACGCCGATGTTCAAAAACTGGCAGCCACTGCTGTCGGCATGGGCGTAAAAGAACCTGTCAGCCTCAACAGCGGAAACGGTGTTGTTACCGTATCCGGCAGCAGCGCAACCAAATGCGCATTCAAAGTCGGCAACGGCGATACGCCTCAAATTCAAGGCGTGAGCTGCAAATAATCTGATTTCATCAATGAAAAGGCCGTCTGAAAAACATTCAGACGGCCTTTTTATATTAGCATTTAAGATTGGATGTTTCTTCTATCGTAAACAGCCTGAGCCAAAGTACCGGCATCCACATATTCCATCTCGCCGCCCAAAGGGATTCCCCTTGCCAACCGGCTGACTTTATAAGGAAGATTTTTAAACAATTCCGCCAACACATACGCTGTCGCGTCGCCTTCGGCTGTGAAGTTGGTTGCAATGATAATTTCCTCAATATCACTCGACTGCAGACGGGCCACCAGCTTATCTAATGCGACTGCCGAAATATCCATGCCTTGCGCCGGGCTGACTTGCCCCATCAAAACAAAATACAGGCCATCATGGCAATTGGCCGCCTCCATGCTGGAGACATCCGCCGGCATATGCACAATCATCAAACGGCTTTTATCGCGTTTTTCGTCTGCGCAAATTTCACACAAATCGCCTTCGCAAAATGTGTTGCACATCCGACAATGCTGCACCTGCCTCAAAGCAAACTGCAAAGCGTCCACCAACTCCTGCGCTTCTTCGCGTTTATACTGTAAAAGCTGGTAGGCCATACGTTGTGCGGATTTCGGGCCGACATTGGGCAGAATTTTTAATGCATTAATCAAGCGAACAAAGGCATCAGGATTTTTACTCATGATTTCAGACGGCCTTTAAAAAGATGGCTAAAAATAAGAAAACAGCCGGAATTCATCCGGCTGCCCTACTCTAATATTCTGCTTATTCGGCAGCATTATTAACTTGTTGTGCACCTTGCGTACGATCGATTTTCTTATCCAAATACTGGAGCAAGGCATCGAAAACATTGGCAGAAAGCTGCTGAACCAAAGCCTGTTTGGCAGCCGGAATCTGTAAATCGGCATTTTCAGGAGCAGAAACACTCTGAATTTCCATGATAACCGGCGCGGGCATACCTTCCAACAATGTATACGCAGGTTTGCCGCCGACAGGACGTGCTTTCAGCAAAGCCGCATAAGCCTCCGGAGACATGGTTTTACGTGCATCTTGCGCGCTCAATTGAGAAACAGGCGACCATTGAACGTCGGCAGTTTTACCGGCTTTCAATGCGGCCAAAGTTTCTTGGGCTTTCTTCTCTGCCAGTTTGGCGGCTTCAGAGCGCAGATATGCCGCACGGACAGTGTCTTTGACTTCCGCAAATGGTGCAATTTTCTCTTCGCGCACTTCTTTCGCACGAATGACCCAAACGGTATCGTTGTTGATGGCAATCACTTCAGAATTGTGTTTTTTCTTCAGTACATCATCACTAAACGCGGCATTAATCAACGCTTCAGGCAAGCCGGCTTCTTTCGCGCCCGCTTTGGTCACCCATTCATCCAGGCTTTCTACTTTCAAACCTGAATTGGCGGCTGCTTTTGCCAGAGAAGACGGATCATTGAAGGTATCTTCACCCAGTTTTTCTTTAGCGGCATTAAAGGCGGAAGCTGCTTTTTTCAGTTTCAAGGCTGCTTCGATACGCGCTTTGGCTTGTTCCAAAGTCGGCTCAGCTTCGACATTCAAAACTTTAATGACGTGATAACCCAAAGACGATTTAACGGTATCGCTGACTTCGCCTTTGCCCAATGCAAATGCCGCTTTATCAAATTCCGGCCCGAAGCCGCTGCCGCCGCTTTTGCTCAGATAACCCAAGTTGCCGCCTTTATTGCTACTGGACAAGTCTTTGGAATACTTGGCCGCCAGCTCGGCAAACGAATCCGGATGTGCTTTAAGCTCCGCAGCCATTTTGTCCACTTCGGCTTTAATTTCTGCATTGCTTGCTTCATCTCCGTTAGGCATGACCGGAATGAAAATATGCGCAATTTCGGCTCTTGGCGACAAATCTACGCTTTTACTGTCGTAAGCTTTTTGTACTTCTTCCGCACTGACGGTTTGCTTCTCAGCCAAATCTTTGATGCTCAAAGCCACATATTCCAGCTTAACGGCTTGAGGAATCAAGTAATCTTTCTTATGCGCTTCATAATATTTTTGCAAAGCCGCATCATCTACTTTGACTTGTGCCGCAAATGCTTCAGGACTGAACGTAAATGAACGGATGGTACGCGTTGCTTGAGTCAGGTTAATCAACTGACGCGCTTGCGCATCGCTGACCAAAGCGCCGTTTTGCACCAAATTCAACAGATTTTGCAATTGGAACTGTTCACGGATATCTTCAACGAACTGATCCTCGGTCATCCTGCGTTGATCCAAATATTTCTTGAGCAAATCCTGGCTGAATTTACCGGAAGCATCATGGAAATTCGGATCATCCACAATGACTTGCTTGATTTGTTCCTGAGACACAGCGATGCCCATCAGCTTGGCACCCTGCTTCAGATAAGCACGTTGCAATAACGATTGGAATACCGCATCACGCGAAGGCGCATTATTGCCGGCAGCCTGCTCGTTTTGTATCGCAATCTGTAAAGCGTGTTCGCTGACTTTCTCATCCCCGACTTTAACAATGTAATCAGAACCCGGCGAAGACAAATTATTGGCACCGAATCCGATAAAGGTCAGACCGATGATACCTAAAACAATCTGGGCGGGTGTTTTATATTTTTCAACAATATGGAACATATTTATCCGAAAGAAAAGTTTGGCGCGGCAGCCGGAAAATGCTGCCGCAAAAATCTTAAAATCCTGAAAACAGGCTCAAAGCGCGTATTGTAACGTATTTTTTCGAGGCTTGCTTTTTCAGACGGCCTAAAAACCTAAAAATGCCTTATCCGAAAATTTCCTGATACGCTTCTACTGAAAATCCGACATGAACCTGCCCTTCTTTGACCAACACAGGCCGCTTGATGATGCTGGGATTCTCCACCATCAAAGCAATCGCACCTTCTTTTGTGGCAGCTGATTCTTGTGCATTTTTATCCAGCTTGCGCCAAGTCGTACCTCTTTTATTGAGCAAAATTTCCAAAGCCGCCTGATCCAGCCAGCCATCAATCAATTCGGCAGTTGGGGCGTTTTTCTTAAAATCTACAAACTCAAACTCGATGCCGTTTTCAGTCAACCAGTTACGCGCTTTTTTAACCGTATCGCAATTGGGAATACCGTATAGTTTTATCATCTTATTTATCCTTGTTTTCATTCATGAAATCACAAATTCAGGCCGTCTGAAACCTTTCAGACGGCCTGAATTGAATACTGCTTATTTCTTAGCTGCTTTCTTCACTTTAATCTTCACGCTTTTGCCTTGAGCGTTATTTTTACGCCCGGCTTTGACAGAAGCTGTTTTCGCCTGCGCTTTTTTCTTGCCTGCGGTTTTAGGTTTGCTTGGTTTAGCCGACTTGGAAGCAGGTTTGCTTTTTACCTTACCCTTCTTTGCCTTCACGGGAGCAGCCAACGCTTCATCAATTTCTTTAGCCGAAAGTTTACGCTTACGTTTTTCGACAGGCTTGTCAGCAGCTGTCGGCTTACTCGCAGGTTTTGCTTTTCTACTGCCGCGTTTCTTACCGACTGAGCCGCCGCTGATTAAGGTCAAATCAATCTTGCTAGTATCCAAATCGGCACGCGCAACTTTTACAGTAACCGTATCGCCCATGTTGAAACGGACACCGCTGCGCTCGCCCTCAATCGCCATAATTTCAGGACGGAAGTTGAAATAATCCTCTCCCAAATCGCTGATGTGAACCAAGCCGTCGATATGAATATCGTCCAGAGTTACAAAAATACCGAAGCTGGTCATGCCCGAAATCTTACCACTGAAGACTTCGCCAACTTTGTCGCGCATATAATAAGTTTTCAGCCAGTTTTCCACATCACGGCTGGCATCATCGGCACGACGCTCGCAAAATGAGGTATGTACGCCCAACGCCTGCCAAGTTTTATTGGGTTGGTAAGTTTGTCCGTTCAATACAGCTTTGATGGCACGATGCACCGTCAAATCCGGATAACGGCGGATAGGCGAAGTAAAGTGTGCATATGCACCATAAGCCAAACCAAAGTGACCGTCGCAATGCGGCTCATAAACCGCCTGTTGCATAGAACGCAACATCATCACTTGCAACAGCTCCGCATCCGGACGGTTTTTAAATTGCTCGGCAAGCGCAGCATAGTCTTTCGGCGTCGGATTATCGCCGCCGCCCAAACTCAGCCCCAGCAAACCAAGCTGCTCGCGTAAAGTAGCCAGTTTTTCGGGAGTCGGGCCTAAGTGATTGCGGAACAAAGCAGTATGTTTGTTTTTCAGCAAGAACTCTGCCGCGCAAACATTCGCCGCCAACATACATTCTTCAATCAGCTTGTGCGCATCGTTGCGGACAACGGGAACAATCTTGTCGATTTTACCGTTGTCGTCAAAAATCATCTGGGTTTCAACGCTCTCAAATTCAACCGCGCCACGCTCGAAACGTTTTTTCTGCAAGATTTTGAATAATTTATACAGAGTATCAATTTGCGGTTTAAACGGATGATCCCGGCCGTCTGAAATCCAGTCCCAAACTTGATTATAAGTCAGTCGCGCATGCGAACGCATTACTGCCGGATAGAAACGGTATTCCTTGATATTGCCGGCATAAGTAATCACCATATCGCACACCATACACAGGCGTTCGACATCAGGATTGAGCGAGCAGATGCCGTTGGACAAATTCTCCGGCAGCATTGGAATCACACGGCGCGGGAAATACACGCTGGTACTGCGTTCTTGAGCATCTACATCAATCGCGTCATCCGGGCGGACATAATGACTGACGTCAGCTATCGCCACCACCAAACGGTAATTGCGGCCGATTTTTTCGGCAAAAACCGCATCGTCAAAGTCCCGCGCAGTTTCGCCGTCAATGGTTACCAAAGGCAAATCGCGTAGGTCCACGCGCCCTTTCAAGTCGGTTTTACGCACATGATCGGGAATTTTCTTCGCAGCTTTGGCACACGCTTCGCTGAATTGATGAGGCAAATGGTGCTTGCGCACGGCGATTTCGATTTCCATACCGCTGTCGGCATAATCGCCCAACACTTCAATGATTTTCGCTACGGCAGGGCGGTTTTGCTCGGGGTAAGTCTCAATTTCACCGACAATGACTTGACCGGATTGCGGTTTAAAGTGCGCTACGCTTTCAGGTTCCAAAACAATGCTTTGATTCAAGCGTTTGTCTTCGGCCTCCAAAATCGCCACGCCGCGATCCATATAAAAACGGCCGACCACTTTAGACTGCGCACGCTCCACTACATCTAAAACCGTACCTTCACGACGGCCTCTGCGGTCGATACCGGCAGGGCGCACGGTAACAATATCCCCGTGCATCACGCCGCGCATCTGACGCTCATACAAAACGAAATCGCCCTCGCCTGTCGGTGTGAGCGGCACGGCAAAACCAAAACCGTCTTTATGCGCTTCCACACGGCATTTAACCAATGCCAATTTTTCTGCCGCACATACCGCGCCACGTCGATTAATCAACACCTGGCCATCGCGCGCCATCGCTTTCAGACGGCGCTCGAAGAATTCATATTCATCTTCTGCAATCGACAATTCATGTGCCAAAGCTTCAATTTTTGTCGGCACACCTTTTTGTTCCAATAATTCAATGACCCATTCACGGCTGGGCAACGGATGAGCGTAACGTTGTTTCTCCCGCTCTAAATACGGGTCTTTTTCTCGTAAATTTAAAGATTTAGTATTTTTGTTCATTTTGATGGTTGACATTCTTTTTTTAAAATATATAATAGCTGCTTCTTCGCAGTTCAGATAGTCAACTCTACCTGAAATTGAAGAATAAAGCAAAGCCCAGGTGGCGGAATTGGTAGACGCGCTAGCTTCAGGTGCTAGTGTCCTCACGGGCGTGGAAGTTCGAGTCTTCTCCTGGGCACCAAATAATTTGGTGCTTCTTTGCTTAAGAAAATTTAAATTGCCCAGGTGGCGGAATTGGTAGACGCGCTAGCTTCAGGTGCTAGTATCCTCACGGGTGTGGAAGTTCGAGTCTTCTCCTGGGCACCACTGATAAATCAATCAGTCAAGTTTTTACATTATTCTGAATAAGAAGTCAGGATAATAGTCCACAGAGAGGTGGATGAGTGGTTTAAGTCGCACGCCTGGAAAGCGTGTATACGTGAATAGCGTATCGAGGGTTCGAATCCCTTCCTCTCTGCCATTTTCATTTTTATAAGTTTTTCATTACTTCTAAAACCGCATATTAAAGGCTAAGTTATCAATAACTTAGCCTTTTTTGTTATTCATCTGCTTTAAATTCATTTCGGGTATATTTCAATTCTTTTATCTTTTTTGTGGTATTTTATGTGTTATTACCCAAGGAGTAACACTTCATGCCAAAAATTGTAACGCCATTAAGTCTGTCTCAAATTAAAACAGCAAAACCTAAAGAGAAGGTTTACAAGTTACCAGATGGAGGTGGGCTTGCCCTATGGATTTTGCCTTCAGGTTCTAAGTCTTGGAGGCTACAATACCGCCGCCCTGATGGGAAAATGAACACATTGACGCTGGGTTTATTTCCACGTTTCGGACTAGCAGATGCGCGGGCATGGCGAAAGGAGATGTTAGAAAAAATCAGAAATGGAACTGATCCGAAGGCAATTTCTGCGGACGTAGGAGCAGAGTTTCGTTTTGAAAATTGCTTGGTACTTTGGTTTGAAAAATGGAAGAAATCGGGTGGCAAACAAGGGATGGGTAAAAATCCGCGTTATGCAGGGCAAGTACTGTCGGCTTTAGAATTGAATGTACTACCTTTTTTTAAGGGAAAGGATATTCGTTCGATCAAGACGGCAGATATAGTAGCAGTTTTAAGGAAAATGGAAGAACGCGGGGCGCTTGAATATTTACGTCGGGTTAAAGGTGCATTGGGATTGATGTTTGATTATTTTGTAGCAGATGGATCTATCACTATAAATCCAGTCAGTGTTATTGGAAAACAAGTATTCGATAGGCCACCTGAACGTCATTTCGATACACTGCGCTTTGATGAGCTACCACTCTTAGTGGAGAAGTTAGAAACATCGAAGGGAATTGGGGAACGAGCGCGGCTATTAATTTATTGGCAACTTTTGAGTATGACGCGGCCGTCGGAAGCAGCAGGGACTCGTCTGGATGAAATTAACTTAAAGGCAGGAACTTGGGAAATTCCAATTGAAAGGATGAAAACAAGGCCGCATGTTGTCCCATTAAGTTCCGCTTTGACGCGAATCTATTTTGAGGCATTAAGATTAAATGTGAATGGAGTATTCTTATTTGAAGGTTCAGGGTTTACCAAGCCATTGTCGTCCGAGACAGTCAGATTAAAGCTTCGTACTAAAATGGGGCTGGATACGACGGCACACGGTTTGCGGAGTCTAGCACGGACTTATTTGAGAGAGGTTTATAAGGTTCGCAGAGATGTGGGTGAATTACTGCTTTCGCATGGCATTACGGATAAGACAGAACGCGCTTATGACCGATCAGAGCTTTTAGAGGAGCGACGAGAAATGCTGGAAAACCTTGGTCGAGATGTGATGGCATTACGGGAAAAGTATCGGATAAAATAGTTTTGAGGTCGTCTGAAAAGTTTTCAGACGACCTTTTTCTATATCCAAAACTTAAAAAACCCACCTAAAACCCCATCTGCTTGCCCACATATTCACTCTTTGCCAAAATCAAATCGTCATCTGAAGTGATATGTTCCTTGTGATTGTTGAGTAATGACAGCCGGAAAGACGGCATCCCCCAAAGCCGCCGTTGCCACTCCACAACGGCGGCTTTCCAAAAACAGCAAAACCAAAACCAAGACCATGTTCAAAGAACCCTGCCAAGTCATAGCAATCCACAGCCGCCCCTTATTTTTTTGCGGCTTATGGTTCATTACCGTCAGACTAAAAAATGAATACGGCTGGAAATTCGACCGCAAAGCCATGTTTGAAAGCAAAAAAGCAGCTGAAAGCCTAAAAATCGGAGACTACATCATCCCATGACCAGTCGCAACATTGAAAACCTCATAAAAATCGGCACAGTTTCCCAAACCGACCCTGTTGCCAACAGAATCCGCGCACAACACGGCGGTCTCATTACAGACTGGTTGCCATACTTTGTTCCTGCAGCGGGTGGCGTATCAATTTGGCGTTTACCTTCCATCGGCGAAGGTTGCATCATACTTTCTCCCAGCGGAGAACCCGAAAACGGAATTATTATTTGCGGCTTCTCAACCTCCCAACATCCTGCCCCATCCCAAAACCCAGACGAAACCATCATCCTCATGCCTGACGGAGCAGAGTTTAAATACAACCACGCAAAAAGCCATCTACAAATCAAAGGCATCAAAACTGCCGATATTACCGTCAAAGAAAAAGCCACCGTACACACCAAACACCTGACTATCGACAGTCCCGAGACAGACATCAAAGGCAAACTAAACGTTGTCGGACTGCTTACATATCAGGGCGGCATGGCAGGAAGTGGTGGCGAAGGTGGAGCGGCAGCAGTTATCAAAGGCACAATACGCCAAGAAGAAGGCAGCATCATCAGTAACGGGGTCAACCTAACCACCCACACCCACCAGGGCGACAGCGGCGGCACAACAGGACAGCCTAGATGACCAACGACCAAACAGGACGCAACATCGGCTTAAAAGAACACATTGCCCAATCCATAAAGAACATACTCTTCACTCGCATCGGTAGCCGCCTCATGCGAGAAGACTACGGTAGCCTTCTGCCAGAGCTGATAGACATGCCGATGACCCAGACCGTTATAGCACTCTGCCATCAGGCTGCCGTCACTGCCATAGCGGCATGGGAACCGCGCATTACCGTCCGCAGCATACACTTTGACCCGACCGCCGCCGCCAACGGACAACTAGCCATTACCATAGTCACAACCCTGACCGACGGCACAGAACAAACATTCCAAATACAATAACGCAGAAACATGGCAGAAATTGACCTAACCCGCCTACCAGCCCCCAAAGTCATCGAAGAACTCGACTTTGAGACCATATTTGAGCGCAAAAAAGCGAACCTCATCGCCCTCGTCCCGGCTGGCATACGTCCAACCATTGCAGCCACCTTGAAACTCGAATCAGAGCCACTGACCATCGACCTTCAACAACAGGCATATCAAGAAATCATCCTGCGTCAACGCATAAACCAAGCAGCTGCAGCAACACTTTTAGCCTTCGCACAAGGAAGCGATCTTGACCACCTTGCCGCAGCCAAAGGCATAGAGCGGAAAACCATCATCGCTGCCGATCCAACCACCACCCCCCCCACAGAAGCCGTTTACGAAACCGACGATGACCTCCGCCGGCGCGTCCAGTTATATCCAGAGAAACTCGCAGCGGCAGGGCCTCGTGCAGCATATGAAGCCCATGCCCTTGATGCCGCCCCCGATATTACCGATGCCCGCGCCGTCAGAGTGTCTCCGGGAACAGTCGCTGTTTATATCCAAACATCCAGCAACCAAGGTAGACCTAGTGGCCGTACCCTTGAAACCGTCAATGCCTATCTTAGCGACGAAATCCGACGCCCACTCTGCGATACCGTAACCGTCCACGCCGGCACCCCGAAAGAAATACGCATATCCGCCCGTATTACCTATGAAGACGGCCCAGACAAAGAAATCGTCAAAGCCCGCCAGCTTCAAGACCTCAATCAAATGCTAGAGCAGCATAAAAGACTCGGCGCACAAATTGCCTTGTCCAAAATCATTGGCGCACTTGATACAGATGGCGTCAAAAAAGTAGAGCTGACAGAGCCAAGACAAGACATCCTGTGTACAGACGGCGAATTTATAAAAATTACAGAAACCATTCTGACAGAAGCCTAAGCCATGCCGACAGTCATCCCAACCAACAACACCGACCTCCTGCAAGCCCTTGCACGCCTGACATCGCAAGAACTGGCAACTGTCTTCGACCTCACAGTCATTACCAAAAGCCGCATTCCCGACAGTTGCCCTCCAGAATTCATACCATGGCTTGCATGGGAACGCTCCATAGGCAGTGACGAAGGCTGGAATATTACCGACACCGAAATCGCACGCCGAAAACTGATAGAAAACTATATTCAAAAGCATCAGCACAAAGGGACACCATCCGTCATCCGGCGCCTTTTCCGTGACCTAGGATACGGAGAAATACAAATCATCGAAAATACCGCCAATCTTTACTGGAACGGAAACGCCGTCTTTGACGGCACACACCTATTCGGAGGCAGCAATGGAGAATGGGCGAAATACAGCATTAAATTAAGCCGCCCGGTTACCAATAATGAAGCCCAAAAGCTTCGAGAATGGTTGGAACGAATTGTCCCTCTCCGTTGCGAACTGCACAGCCTCGACTACCGGGACCACCCTATCTATTGGAACGGAGAAATCACATTCGACGGTAGTTACAACTTCGGCATAGCCTGACCCTAAAGGATAAAAAATGGCCAACGCAAAAGAACTCAACCAATACACCCAAAACGTCCGCCTCATCGAACCAGGCGACCGCGTTATAGGCGGTACTGATGCCCCAATCAATCAACCCCTGCAAGCGCTAGCTAACCGCACCTTATACCTTAAAACCCAAGTCGAATCCAAGATTGGCAATAAAGGTACGCAAGTTATAGAAGGCCAGCTCAATATTCAAACCAACGCATGGGAAAAAATCCGTTTTACCAATGGCGACGGCAGCTACTGGCGTTTTGAGACCGCCCCCGTATCTGAAGGAGAAAACGGCGCACGCTTCAATTATGTTTTTACATCGGGAAGTCGAGAAATCGGGCGCGTACACTTCCCGCGCGTATCCGGATCGGAAAGCGTCGCCTATCAAAGTTGGGTCGAAGCCAATGCCGCCCGACTTGCTACTGACAAAATGAATGTCGCCACCACCAACTACTATGCAGACCAGTCCGGAGGCTATACCAAAAGCGGATTTTACCGATCCAATGGCCGTCAGCTTGACGGAAATACCCTGCCAACAATGGAAATCCACATTGCCCATCCGGAAGTAGTGAACGGCGCACACGCCCGCGGCATCGGCTTCTCATACGGCTCGTCGTCCAATCCGTATCATCTCGTTACCTCTGCTTGGGATGCCAACGGTCGTTATATCGGCATGAGAACCGTCTTAACCGAAGAAAACGGCGTCATGCTATCAAATGACCAAACCGTCGGCGGTGTCAAAACCTTTACATCAAAAGCCGTATTTAATGCGGGACTGTCCGTATCCGGCAATGGAAAATCTGCCGATATCCATACCGGTCCCAGAGATATTTATTTGCGTAATTCCAAGAGCAGCAAATATCTGCAACTTAAAGACGACGGCACATTGACATACAGTGATGTCAAAATCGCCCTTATGTCCGACAAATCAGATGCCGTCAATCTGGACAGTACCGACAATCTTGCCACATCCAAAGCCGTCAAAACCGCCTACGACAACAGTATCCGACGCGGAGGTGCAGTAGGTTTGGGCGGGCAGAATCATCAAATTGCCATCGGTTGGGACACGCCCGGACTGATTGCGCGTGTCGATAACAACGTGATGAATGTAGGCGTCCCCGTTGGTGCCGTCGCCTACTTTGCCCAAGATGTCCCACCATTTGGATGGTTAAAAGCAAACGGTGCGGCAGTATCCCGTACCGTCTATGCCAACCTGTTCGCCGCCATCGGCGAACGTTACGGCCGTGGTGACGGACGCACCACTTTCAACTTGCCCGACTTGCGCGGCGAATTTATCCGATCATGGGATGACGGCAGAGCCATTGATAGAAATCGTGCATTAGGCTCATGGCAGGCGGATGAATTCCGCAGCCACAGCCACGGCATCGGCGTCAACCGCATGTCCGACACCGACAGGGGTAGTAATCCGTCAACCGTATCGGTTGACACTGTCGGCCAAACCGACCCGGCTGGCGGCATTGAAACCCGCCCTCGAAATATCGCCCTGCTGGCATGCATCAAAGCATAAGCCGCCTTAAACCATTTAGAAAGGTAAAAAAAATGACCCAAAACATCCAATGGACAAAACCCGTTTGCCAACTTGATGCCGACCATCTCTACATCGGCCAAACCACAGCCGATCTGGACATCATGGCACGCGACGGCAGCTATCTGATTCCCGCCGGTTGCATCGACACCGACCCGCCTCAAATCAGCGCAGGCAAAGCCGCCCGCTGGAACGGCGAAGGCTGGGACGTCATCGAAGACCATCGTGGCAAAACTGCCTACCGAAAAACTGATCGCACAGCCGTTATCATCGACCAAATCGGCAGCCTTTCAGACGACCTGACATTTTTAAAACCTTCCTCACGGTTTGACGAATGGGATGGAGAAAAATGGATGGAAAACCAAGACAAAAAAGCACAAATTGAAGCCGAATTTCTAAACGCGTCCAAGGCTGCTTTAATCCGCGCCATCAACCGTCAAGCCCAAAACATTGTTGCCCAAAAATCAGGCATGGACGACCTCCCCGCCTTTGAAGTGCAGAGCTGGCCTATCCAAGCTGCCGAAGCCCGCGCATGGTCGGTAGATAAAAGCGCGGCCACACCCGTTTTAGATCAAATTGCCCAATCGCGCGGAATAGAAGCAGACAAACTCAAAGCCGCCGCCCTGCGCAAAACCGTTGCCTATGAGTCCCTCTGCGCTACCGTTGCAGGCAAACGCCAAGCCATCGAGAAACAAATCGAAGCCGCCCAAAACTTAGACGAACTCAACGTCATCAACACCGAAATCAATATCTGATTTACAAGGCCGTCTGAAAATGAAATCAAACATCAAAGCCTACTTCAAGAATCTTGCCATTGCTGCCGACCAAACAATTAATGCCGTATTTGGCGGCTACCCGGACGAGACCCTGTCCAGCCGCCTCTACCGCAAAGATGTCGAAGCAAACAAGAGTCACTGGACAGCCATCCGAAAAGCAGTTGACGCACTATTTTTCTGGCAGAAGAGCCACTGCCGAGCCGCCTATTTTCGCGAAAAACATAAAGCCCACTTCCCTGAAAGTCTCAAATGACCATCCAGACAAAAAACCTGACCTTATACAAAGGCGATACCCGTATTTTCAGAATCGGCTTTGACGGTGGAGGCCTGCCATTCGAGCCTAAATCCGCGCAATGGGCAATGACCGTACGCGGGCAGACAGGCGAAGAGCTGCGCCCTCAAATCAGTGTCAGCGGACAAGAAATAATTATTACTTTCCCCGCCCACTTGACTCAAAACATCGCATGGACATTAGGCCAATACGACCTACGCGCCGTTTTTGGGGGCATCGTCTGTACCGTCCTGCGCGGAGAAATCTACATTGCACCCTCCATTACCAACGTCAGCGGCATTATCGGCGAGAGTACCGAACCCATCCGCGTCAGCATCATGGAGCAGGGGCTAGTCGTCGTATCTCCTGCCGAAGGCACACCAACCGCCGGCGTATCTCCTGAAAAAATACGGGAAATCGTAAAAGAGGTCATTAAAGAAACACAAAACGGCAACGGCAACGGCACGGAACACATACCGTCCACGCGACCTGAACAACCGGTTGCCCCTACTCCGAATCCAGCTGCATCCACTGACCTGACCGACGAAACACTGGCAGAAGTGTATAAAAAATTAGGAAATAAATAATGACATCAAAATTAGATCAAGCCGTATTAGCAATTACCGATGCAGTAGTGGCAGCAAAAGAAGAATCCGCAAAAGCCAAAAAACTTGCAGAAAATCCAAACGTGACCGCCTCTCTTGACGAAGAAGGCCGTCTGAAACTAAACGACAATACGTCCGACATCCACCTCATTACACCCGCCAAAGTATCAGAAGCAGTAGGCAATGCCTTTGCCGATGTCAAAACACCATCACTGATTATTACCGAGCAGGCCAAGTTCGAGGGCGAACAAATCGAGGCTGCCACCAAGATTGCCATTGAAAAAGGTAAGTTCTATATCGAGGACGCCTTGACACCCGAACTGCGTAAAAAAGTTTACGACGGTTGGTACAAAAACAATCCTTCTAAAGAAGACGCATTGAATATTGTCCGTCTGATTCAGGCATGGTACGACCGTCTGCCGTCTAACGTCTTTATTTCTTCGCGCGGCGGCTTTTTCCCGGTAACGAAGAACACAGGTTACAAGCTGGAATACTACGGCGCGGACGGACGGCAAATTTCCGTCGGCGGCATGATGCTGACAGTCAACGGCCAACAGCCGTGTATTACCTTTCATCATTCCGTTTTTAATGTGTACGACTTCTCGTTGGCAGAATTTTGCGTGGAAGAAATGGGGCAGGACGTGTTCCACTTGTGCGGCAAATCCGAGGGCAACACCATTCTGCACGGCGGCAAAATTACCACCCGTGCCTATAAAGACTATGGCTACACATCGGGCATGGCCGACCCTGACAAACGCTGGATTCCGCATATCGACGGCTGGACGCGCGAAAAACCGCACATCGGCACAGGTATGGCGCTGAAAGGTACGGCGGAGGCAGGTTTCAATACCACCACACTGTCCCACGATGTTGCCCGTTACATGAACAATTCGGCTGATACATCAGGCGTACAACAACCTGAAGGATATACACGCGAAAAAATCCGCCAACTGCACATTGACGAATCGAGCCAACGCTACCGCAGCGTCGGCGGCTACTGGAATTCAGACGGCCTGTCGCAATTCCCGCAAGATGACGGTACGGTTGCGCCCACCTTCGGCCTCTGGCGCGGTGGTCAGGTATGGAGTCGCGGTTACGGTTGGCGACTGTTCGACTGCAGAGGAACAGAAATCCGCTACTTCGACGTACGGGGATTCACTGGCGGCGCAGTAATTGCAGGTTTACATGGTTCTCCGTCCGGAGAAGATGTTGGCGGTGGCGAAGTCGCCAAGGCCTACGAAAAAGGCATGGTTGCCGTCAACACCCGTATCACGGGCGGATACTTTACCCACAACTATACCTGCGGTGTGGAAGCAGTCCGCGTATCAGGCTACGAACTTTGCGGCATCTTCGCCCCTGATTCTGTAGTCGGACACCCCGATGCGCATCTGGAACATGTGCGTGGCTGGAATAATTCCATCGTCAGCCTCGATCCGGGTTATCAGCAATGCACATCCCGATACCTGCCAATGGACAACCTATTCATCCACGACAACGTGTTCGGTTTTGGCAAGCGCAAGGTAATGGATATTCATACCGGCAACAACGTCAAAATCGTAAACAACAGTGGCCGTGCCATGTACTACGGCATTTCCACCGTAATCGAAGAAGTATTTGCCGCGACGGACGGACGCGCCTCCAAAATTGCAGACCCGTACAGTTTCTATTACCAAGACAGCAATATCGAAATTACCGGGAATACCATTGTCAGCGGCAATATCGGCATTCATCCGATTAATGGTGCATTGGGAGTGCTTTCCCGCCGCAATCAGAAGAAATGGTGGCTGCGTTGCCGTCAACTGATTAACGACAATACGGTCTATGCCCCGCGCGGTTTGCAATGCAACTACGGGCATAACCACTTTTTGATTGAACGCAACCAGTTTACGTTTGCCCTGCCGTTCGGCGATTTTTACGGCATGCGCTACGTTTCAGGATTTGCTGTTACCAATGGTGGCAGCGGCTATACCACCGCCCCTAAAGTCATCATCACAGGAGGCGGTGCGGAAGCCTTCGGCGCAGAAGGCGAAGCAGTAGTGAAAGACGGTAAAGTTACCGAAATCAAGCTGCGCCGCATCGGCAGCCGCTACGACACACCGCCAACCGTAACCCTCGAAGGAGGCGGTGGTACGGGTGCGACGGCTACCGCAACCGTCAACACATCGACATACGGCATGAGCGTGGGCGCAGAAGCGCGTTACGGCACAATGTTGGCTGCACAAATCCGCGGGAACTACATTCAAAACTCACCCGACGGCAACTTCATGCGCCAGATGATAATTGGCAAGTTGCGCGGCGCGTCCATTGTCGGCAATCACTGCGACATTACCCCGTACAAAAACGCCGAGCAGGGTAAAACCGAAGTGGGACAACCCTATACCGTTGACACAGTTAAATACCGAAACGGACTACTAAGTGCAGGTTTCTACCCTATCGGCGAATTAGACAACTGCACCGTTGCCGAGAATTACATGCACAACCAACTGACCGATACAGTAGAAGTATGGACAGGTGCGCGTAACCACAAAAATACACAGACTACTGACTATGCCGCCACCCTGCTGCAGGCGAAGCTGACAGATTTAGAGGACGAAATCACTAAACTTAAAGCATCGACAGCAGGCAAAGCATCTGAAACAGTCACACAGCCGACACCAGAAACAGTAGTACCAAAAGCTGATTCAGCAACGCCTAAAGCAGAACCTGAACAACCGACCTCCACTGCTAACGAACAGCCCGCACCTGCCGCCACAGAAACATCCATTAAATTCACATTTAACGGCCTCGAATCCAGCGCCACCGAAGCCGTTGGCAGCAATAGTGAGGCTCGTCTGAAGAGCGTCATCAATGCACTCCGCGCAGGAGAGCCTGAAGGATGGACAGGCGCATTCGGAGAAGAGGGCAACATCCGTTACATGAAGGCACAGGCCGGCGAAAACGGTAAAGGCCACCGCTATATCGAGAGTAGCGGAATTAGTGCCGCAACCGGTACTCCGACCACAGTCATTATGCCGTTTAAACTTGAAAAAGGAGGCACACCAGGGGCAGCATTTATCCTACTGCCGATAACAGGCGAAAGCCCCGCCGTTGGCGGCGTAACCGCCACCCATGGCGAAAACGGTTTTACCCTACGCATGCCGGAAAATGCCACAGTGGATGGCAAAGTCAACCGAGCAGGCAATACCTATTCCTACGGTGAATGGCATATAGCCGTTGTACCTTGGAATACCGCTTTCGACAAAATCCGTATCGGTACCAGCCACGTTGCCAATACAGGCCGTACAGTTCGAATCGGTGCAGGTTTTGAAATCGTACAAGGGGATGTGTCCAAAGCCACCGATAAAGGCGCGGCATTGATGACAGGATTTGGCATCGCCGCCGCTTAAGACAAACAAAGGCCGTCTGAAAACTTCAGACGGCCTAAAAATCCCACTCAAAACCTCCACCGCTTGCCACCGATAAAAAGCAAAGCAACAATCAGACCATCCCCAAAGAAACGGACAGCCACATGACCGCAAAACGCATGCACGGCGTAACAGCCAACGAATTCACACACGGCGCGCGCCATATTTCCGACATCGCCACCAACATTATCGGCATCGTTGCCACCGCAGAAGACGCTGATAACACAGTCTTTCCCGCTACCAAACCCATATTTTCAACATCCGTCTCTGCCCTGATTGATAAAGCAGGCAGCAAAGGAACCTTGGCAAAATCCCTAGACGCAATTGCAGATCAGGCAGATGCCCAAATCGTTGTAGTCCGCGTTCCCGGCTCAACCAAAGCACCGGAGCAGAAAGCAAACGTTATCGCAGGTATCAAAGCACTGGCGAAAGCTCCCGCACATACCGGTTACAAACCAAAAATCATCGGTGCGCCCGAACTTGACGACGCTGACGTAACCGCCGAGCTGGTTGTAACCGCTAACGCTCTTGAAGGCTTCGTATATGCATCCGCCGGCGGCGCAGAAAATATTACCGCCCTGACCCAATATAAGAACGGATTTGGGCAAAAAAACCTCATGCTGATTGACAACGAATTCATGACCTTCGGCGCTTCCAAAACCCAAGAAACTGCCGCTACCGTTGCCCGTATCCTCGGCGCACGCGCCATGCTTGACCAAAAAATCGGTCCGCACAAATCCATTTCAAATACCGAAATTCAAGGCGTATCCGCCCTTAAATACCCACGCAGCTTCGGGCTTCTGGACATCAACAGCGACGCCAATACCATCAACAACCTCAACATTACCACCCTCATCCGTGAAAACGGCTTCCGCGTTTGGGGCAACCGCACATGTTCTGCAGATCCTGCCTGGGCATTCGAACCGACAGTCCGTGTCTCTTCCGTAATTAAAGAGACCATCGCCGAAAGCTTTCTCTGGGCAATGGACAAACCAATGCACCCGAGCCTTATGATTGACATCATCAACAGCATCAATGCCAAGCTCGCCGAAAAAGTCTATCAAGGCTGGTTATTGGGCGCGCAAGTCTTCATCGACCCCAAAAAAATCGAAAAAGAACGCGTAGCCGGCGGTATCTTTGCCTTCGACTACGAATTTACCGTAGCCCCGCCTTTAGAGAATATCGAACTCAACCAACATGTATCAGACCGCTTTATCGTCAACCTGACCGACCGAGTTATCGAATTCGCATCTAACCTCAAACCTACCACCGTCTAAACTACCTTGCCTCCCAATAATTCCCCTCTCCCAACAGAGAGGGGTTAGGGATAGGTACCCCAAACACAAGTAATAAAGGACACCCAAATGCAGCTGCCACGCATCTTGAAAAGTTTTAACGTCTTTACCGACGGACTCAACAAAGACGGCGTCCTCATGACCGTCAAACGCCCGGACATCAAATTCAAAACCGAAGACTACACCCCGGGCGGCGGTATGGGCGAATTTACCGTCATTCATGGCATCGAAAAATTAGAGCTGGAGCTGACCAGCAAAGGTTTTGATCTTGAGCTGTTCAAATCCATCAGCCACAAAATCAATGGCAACCTCTTACGCTATCAAGGCGCATTGCACAAAGAAGACGAAGAAACCTACCAAACACTGGTCGGCGAAGCGCGTGGCCGAATTATCGAAACCACACGCAGCGAAGACAAAGCAGCCGAAGGTGGAGAGCAGACATTCAAATATGCCCTAACCTACTGGAAAGAAACCGTCGATGGAGAAGTCGTTTTTGAAGCAGACCTCATGGCGAACAAACTCATCATCGGTGGCAAAGACGTTCGTGCCGGCATTCGCGCCGCATTAGGCCTCTAAACACATACAACAGGAACAAGTAAATGCAAGAACCAAAAATCAAAATCAACCCCGACGATACCCTGACCGTAACCCTGACCGACGGCAAAGCCTACACTTTGCGCGAACCGCTGGCCAAAGATATGGCAGGCATGGGACAAGACCTCATCAAAATCAAACACACCGAAACTGTTCAAAAGCTCCTCTCAAAAATCAGCACCCCCAAAATTGGCATGGCGCAATATGGCGTATTAGGTATGGCAGATGTACAAGCCCTCAATGCCGCTATTGATTTTTTTTCAGCCGCACCTTCGGCGAAAGCAGAGATTCAGGAAGCCTTTGCCGATTTGGGCTATACCCATGCTTCCGATACCGAGCCGGCCAGTTCGCTGACCTTATAAAAGCAGCGCCCGACATCTGGCAGGCTGAAGAAGATGAAGACGTTCCTGCGTTTTACCCAATAGACGACGCCCTTGCCCTCTGCGCCATTACTTTCAAAGGAGGTATCGGCTGGTTCGCAGGACTAAATCTTTTTACCCTTAACCGCTGGGCTGCCAAAGCCGCCGAAATCCAACGCGCACGCCAAGGAGACGGACAATAAAAAAGGTCGTCTGAAATCAATTCAGACGACCTTTTCAATCGACAAAATAATCAAGGAAGCATCCATACCATAAGGGCAATGACGGCAACAAAAAGCCAAAATAATGCGCCATACCACCAAATGACAGAATCGACTGCATTCAAAACCGAATCTGCCAAGATTTGATTTTTCATTTTCCGTTTCATCTTAAAGCTCGAGCCATGACAGACAAGACAATTAATATTATCCTCAAAGCCGCCGACAAAGCAAGCAAAACGTTTGACAGAATTAAAAAAAGTAGTAGCGGGCTGTCGGGCGAATTGGCGAAAAACAAAAAAGAAATGCGTGATCTTGAGCGCGCCCAAACCGCACTGGTAAAAATCGGCAAGGCAGAACAATATTTCAACCGTCTGAATGAGCAAATCATCCGTAATTCTGCCGCCACAAGCCGTCTTACTGCCGAAATCGACAAAACGGGCGTTGCCACAAAAAAACAGGCGGCAGAACTCAAAAAGCTGACCCGTGAAGGCGAAAGGCTGAATAACGAATACGAAAAACAATCCGCGCAGCTAAAACGCTACAAAGACCACATGGAAAAAGTCGGCGTATCCGGACAAAACCTTGAAAAAGAGCAGGCAGAGATTGCCGCCCGAATGCAAAAGACTACTGCCCAAATCGAAAAGCAGTCTACCGCCTTAGAAAAGCTGGAAAAACGGCAACAGAGTCGAATCAAGGCCGCAGCCATCGCAGGTATTGCATCGGGTGTCTCATCATGGACAAGTAGCAAGGCTGCCACCATGAGGCAAGGTGCAGGGCATGCCATCAATACAGCCATGTCCGAAGAAGATGCAATGCAGGGACTGATCCGCCAAGTCGGCAGCCTCAAAAATACAGACGGCAGCCTCAACCACGCCGAAATCGCCAAAATCCGCGCTGAAGTCCAAAAACTAAGCGGTGAATTGCCCATGGCAACGGTTGAGATCATGAATATGATGACTGCCGGCGCGAAGATGAATATCCCACGCCAAGAGCTTGCAGCCTACGTTACCGAAGCCGTCAAAGCTGCAAATGCCTTTGAAGCAGCAGACCCGGGGGCGCTTGCAGAAGAGCTGGGGCGCATTCGCCAAAACTTCAAATTATCCAAAGAAGCCGCTTCTGAACTAGTCAACGTCATGAACTACCTTGATGACAACGCACTGGTTGCAGGCGACCAGCTCATCAGCTACATGAACGAAGTATCAGGCAGCATGGGTTTGGCGAAAATGAACGAGAAGCATGTAGCGGCTCTAGGCTCCGCCCTTATATCCGCAGGTGTAGATGCTTCCACCTCTGCCAAAGCGGTTGGCAGCCTTATGACAAGGCTGGGTACCGCGCCTGATATGAAACCCGTACGGGAAGCCCTGAAAAGCATAGGTATAGACGCAAAATCCGTCCAAAAAGGCATGGTCGAAGACGCGCAAGGTACGCTTGAAAAAATCATTGCCGCCGTTCAACAAATGCCGAAAGAGCAACAAGCAGGCATTCTCAAAGGCTTGGCAGGCGGCGAATATAACCGCGTATTTGCCCAACTCATCGCCAATACAGAGCTTTGGCGCGAGCAAATACGCCTTGCCACCTCCCCGGACGCATTAGGCAGCCTCGACAAAGAGTTCGAAATTCGTGTCAACGCCATGTCGTCCAAATGGCAGATGTTCAAAAATAAGCTCTTCAATACCGAATCAGGCTTTGGGCGCAGTATGTTTTCAGGCTTAGAGTACGGCATGAATGTCATTTCAGGCTTATTGGATAAATTCAACGAATGGTCGGCAAAAAATCCAGAGGCCGCCGCCAAACTTGGAAAAATCGCATTTTATGCAACCGCAGCAATGACCGCCTTAGCAGGGCTGGCCGCAGTTATTGCCGCAGTTGCCGTCCCCTTTGCCGCCGCCCGCATTGCCTTTGGCGGATTCGGCATGAGTATTCTTAAAGTATTAGGCATTGCCCTACGTTTCATGACATTAAATCCCATAGGCCTTGCGCTGACTGCCCTAATCGGCATCATCTATCTCGTTTACACCAATTGGGATACATTGACTGCCGCCTTCATCAGAGGCTGGGAATGGATTAAAAAAACATTCGCCCAAAATCCCATCCTATACGCCCTGACCGGGCCGATTGGCGCAATCGTTGCACTGGCCACACACTGGGACCGCATCAAAAACGCCCTCATCATAGGCTGGGGATGGATAAAAAAAACATTCAGCGGCAACAACCCCATATCCTACGCCCTCTCCGCCGCCCTAGGCCCAATCGGTATCCTCATCAAAAACTTCCAAATCCTCAAAAACGTCGCTACTAGCGCATGGGAATGGATGAAAAAAGCCTTTTCCACCAAACCGACCGCACCGGGAGGCAGCGCAGCCGGTTATGGCGTAGGCGCATACATTCCCAACAAAGGATATTCCACAGGCGGTTACACAGGAGCGGGAGGTGTCAACCAAGCGGCCGGTATCGTGCATAAAGGCGAGGTTGTCTTCAATCAACAGGATGTAGCCCGCTTCGGAGGATGGCGGGTTCTGGAAAAAATCCGCAAAGCAGGCTTGGGCGCATTGCAGAGCATTATCCCCGCCGCAGCTGAAGAACCGCGCCCTTCCCTTGTCGGAGCAGTTCCCGTATCGGCAGGATTAAATCACACAAACGCAGGCGGTATGACCGTCAACATTACCATCAACGGAGGCAGCCAAAGTCCAGCCGACATCGCCCGCGAAGTTGCCCGTCAGATTAAGCAGATTGCAGACCAAGCCGCACGTCGTGCCCGTAGCGCATTTTCAGATGACTGACACCAAAAAAGGACACTACCATGCTTGCCACATTAGGATTCTTCCCCTTTCTCATCCGTACCATCCCCTTTCAAACCATCAACCGCCAAAGCGGCTGGAAGCACCCAAATCAATCCACCGTCGGCGGCGGTATTAATCCCACCCAATACCTAGGGCCGGAAACTGACACCCTGACCCTGTCAGCCGAAATGAGGCCGGAAATCACAGGGGGAGACACCTCCCTGGCCATGCTCCACCTCATGGCAGAGCGTGGAAAACCATACAACCTCATCCTCGGCACAGGTCAAATAATGGGCGCATACGTCATCACATCCATTAAAGAAGACAGAAGCCAACTCATGCACGATGGCAAAGCCCGTTCCATCAGCTTCAGCATAGAATTAAAAAAAGTATCCGACAGCCCGCTGGGACTAAAAGGCAAAGCCCTTCAGCTTGGCGTATCCATCGCCCGCAGCATTGCAGGAATCTGACATGACCGCACTTACCCAAATCAAAGACCAAGCCGTCAAAATCTTCAACACCATTACCGACACCGGCGGCAACCATCTAACCCCCGTCGCCAAGCTGTCCATCAACGGCAAGCCGTTCAATACCGACGCTCTCTCCCGCATCATCTCCATCAGCCTGACCGACAAAAGCGGCTTCGAGGCGGACGAACTGACCGTCAGCCTGTCCGACCACGACGGCAAGCTCGCCCTGCCCCCGAAGTCTGCCGAGATAACCATCGCCCTGGGCTACATCGAAACAGGCATTGTCGATAAAGGCAGCTACAAAATAACCGAAGTAAGCTGGAGCGGCGCGCCCGACACCCTGCACATCACCGCCCAATCCGCCGACACATCAGACCGATTTTCAGAGGCAAAAGAAAAAAGCTGGCACAAAACCAGCCTGAAAGAAATCATCGAATCCATTGCCGCCGCCAACGGCTACACACCAATCATCGGCAAAGTCTACCAAGACGAAAAAATCGACCACATCGACCAGAGCAACGAATCCGACGCCGCCTTCTTGTCGCGCCTTGCCGAACGCTACGACGCCATCGCAACAGTCAAACACGGCCGCCTCCTGTTTGTTTCATCAGGCGAAGCCACGACCGCCGGCGGGCAGCCGTTGCCCACAATCAGGATTACCCGCAACAGCGGTGACCAATATGCATTCAGATACAGCAATACCGAAAGCTACAACGCCGTCCGCGCCTACTACATCGACAAACAGACAGGTAAAAAGCACGAAGTCGTCATTACCGAAGACAACTACGACCCCGTCAAAAAAACCGTTACCACCACCAAAAAATACAAGACCAAGCGCAAAGACGGCAAAACCCACAAAACCACCACCAAAGAAGTAACCGAAATCAAACAGGTGGATACTGCCGGCAAAAAAATCAAAACCCTGCGCCATACCTACCAAAGCCCCAAAACCGCCGCCACCGGCGCGCGCGCCGCGTACAAAAAACTAAAACGCGGCGCAATGGAATTCGATATTTCCCTCGCCGTTGGTCGCCCCGACGTCGCGCCCGAAAGCCCCGTAACCCTGCAAGGATTCAAGCCCGAAATCGACGCAGAGAAATGGGTAGGTAAGGAAACCGTCCACACCCTAGACAGCAACGGACTGACGACCGCCGTCAAACTACAAAGCCTGATAGACGTACCGATCATCCTCTACGAAGGCGAAGTCAGCCCAAACTTTGCCGCCGCAGTTTCCAAACCCTGACCAAAACAAAAGGTCGTCTGAAAAAATCAGACGACCTTGTTTATCCATAGCCAACATCAAGACGGCACATCCTTAATCTGCTCGTCAATCAGCTTCTTCAGCTCATAGCGTTTATCATCCGCCACAATCAGGCGTGTCAATTCATCATTGGCAAACAGAAGAACCTTCATACTCTTATGCGACGTGCGTAGAGCCTCCAGCCTGACCGTAGAAGCGATTTTATGGCTGGCCGCAATAATACCAAGTTCCGCCAGACCGCTGCTGGATTCGATTTTGGACACAAACGCCAAAAAATCATTCTTATCGACAGGAGCGGAAGGACGGTTTTTTGCCTCCACAAAAATATACTTTCCGAATTTAGCTAAAAACGCATCATCAATATCATTGCGTAAAATCAAATCCACTTCCGAAGTCGCATCCGTTACCCGTTTCCGAATAAACTGAAAACCGATCTGTCCGAAAAGATTGACAAGGAAGTCCTCAAACAACACACCCTTGCGGAACGGGTCCTTTTCATTTTTGGCAGAACTGTACGCATTCAGCAACATCTTACTGTTTTCCGAAAACTCACCGTCCCGTTTTTCAAAATAACCGGCAACCGTCCGTTCCAATTCCGGCACCCATTCCGCCATCGATTTTTTCTCCGACACCGCCAACACGCTGCCAGAAGTCATCAGGTCCTGCATCGCCGTTAAAAACTCCGGCAGCCATGCCGACACGATAATAACCTTCGCCAGAGGATTGTTTTCCAAGATACGGCGGCATATTTCCAAGCCGTTGAACGGATAATCATCCATCCGCAGATCCACAATCGCCAGCGAGCAGAAGCGGTCGGCAACTGCCTGCATAATCTCATGTTCGCCGCTCAAAGGCTCGAACACATATCCATTCCCGCCCATACGCTCATTAAGCTGTTTTGCCAGCCCGTCGGCCTGAATCTTTTCATCATCGATAACAAAAATATGCTTATACATCGTCCAATCCTATAAAAGGCAGGGTAATCAGGAAACGCTTCGAATATTCCGCCCTGTCTGACGGCACACATTCAACCGTTCCCTTCAACAATTCACAAATATAACGTGCATGGTAAAGTCCGATGCCGCTACCTTCCGTAGTAGAGTATCCATAATCGAAGATTTTGTCGAGACAGATTTGCTCAACAGCTGCGCCCGTATCGTAAACCGAAAAGAAAAGCTCATGGTTTTCCTGATCGATGTCAACCGCAAACAACACCTCGCGCCGCTCGAAATCCCGCAAATGGCGGCAGGCATTAATAATCAGATTACTGAATACCTGAAGCAACGAATGAAAAGGATATTTAGTCCGCAAATCGATGTCTTCCAGCAATTCCTTCGTGAACAAAACCCCGTTTTCCTCCAGCATCGAACGAGTCAAAGCCTCCGTCGCGCCAATCAGGCTGTTGACCTTGAAAATCCCGTCCCGCCCGTGCGGCACAAGCTGCGCAAAATTGCCCATTACCTCCCGAATCATGTCCAACTGTACCCGCAGACTTTCCAAATGCCCCTCAGTAATCTCGTCCGCCCTATAGCTTGTCAAGATGACATCCATGTTTTGAATACAGTTTTTCATATCATGGCCGAGGAAATTAGACAGCGCGGCAATATGCAGATTATGAGATTCCTCTGTTGCCGCCATATTCCGTTGCAGTGTCTCGATGAGAAGCGTATTGCTGTTTACCGTTTTCTGTAAAGCATCCAATTCTTTTATGATTGCCCGCCGCCCGTTGCTCATCTTTTTTACGGGTTTACGGTATTGAGGCAGCGGAAACAAGCCTTTTGAATCCGTCATCACGCTTTCTCCCTAAAAACATCAAACAACCTTTCCAGCTTTTCCAACTGGTTCGTTTCCTCATCTGTAACCTTTCTGTCTGCTTTTGCGACATTGCGCGCATATTCCAGCACCGAATCACGCCAATCGGGGAAACGCTGGTTAATAGCACGGACGGCAAAAGAAAAATCCATAGAATCCGGCACGGGCCAAGACTTCATAGCGCCAAGCGCATAAGCAAGAAAATCATTGCCCATTTCCGATTTGTCCGTCAGCCATTGTGCAATATACCGCTGTTCAGACGGCGCATATCTCCCATCGCAATAGGCGATATAGACCAACACATCCAAAATCGGCCTCATCTCCCGAATAAAAAAATCCATCTGCCGTTCAGGAGCCTCTTCGTACCGTTCCTGCAAACGCCGTCTGAAAAGCGAAGGTTCGACCACTTCGCCCGTCTCCAAGTCCACCAGTCCGATGATGCCGCTGTATTTGAATGTCCTGACCATTTTCCGTGCATGGCAGAACGCGCGGATATAGCCGTCGCTGTCGAGCGCGAAGGCGCGCACGTCGATGATGCGGCGGCTGGATATGCCGTCTGTGTTGATATAGTCCATCTCGAAGCTACCGCCCACGGGCAGAATGGCGAAGTCTGATTTTTTAGTCATTTAAAAACGCCTTCCGTCGGATAAAGTAACCCAGCCGCCCCAGACATCTTTCATTTTTCCGATGGCAGAGCGGGCGGGGAATATATCGCCAATCGTGGCAATGGCAACGCTGCCCGAGACGGCAAGTGCTTCTTCCAGCAGGTTGGGTGATTGGGCTTTGGCTTGATGCAGCAGTGCTTCAAATTCTGCCAGTGTGGTTGCTACGGGCAGTCTGTTAAGGATGTCCTTTAATGCAGGGTAGTGTTTTTTTATCTGCTGTTCGCGGTCGGCGAGCAGCTTTTCAGCCTGTTTGACCGATTCAGGTTTTTCCGGTGCGGGATTTTGGGCGGTTTCGGATTTTTTGACGGCGGCGACAAATGCGGCGACGGTATCTTCCGCATTCCTGGCTTCGATTTGGGCGGATAGCGTGTCTATATTCAGGCAGCGCAGCATCCAGTCTTCGACTTCGCGCCGTTCACGCCAGTCCAGTTTGCCCGTCTTTGACCATCCGATGTAGAGGATGGCAGATAAAAGCGCACGATGTCGGGCGGCAAATTCGGCGGCTTGGTTTTTAAAGTTGTTTGTCAAGATTATTCCTTTTTCAAATATCCCGGAAATCCAGCGGCAGGACTTTCCAGAATTTGCCGTGTACGGTCAGCTCGCCGAATTCGTCGGGCTCGATGACGAAGTCGGATTTGCTGTACACGGGGTTGTCGCTGATGACGTGGATGACGCCGGCTTTGCCGCGCGAGAGGCGTTTGAGGTAGGTGTAGCCTTGGAAGGTGAAGAGATAGACGCCGCCGGTTTCGAAGGTATCGATGTCGGTGCGGATGAGGGTGATGGATTTTTTGGGAATGGTCGGCTCCATGCTGTCGCCGTCGGGGGCGAGCAGCTTCACGCCTTTGAGGTTGTCTGTGCCGAGCAGGTCTTTGAGTGCGGCTTTGGGGATTTCGAGCGAGTGCAGCAGCACAGGGCAGTCGGGGTTGAGCCTGCCGTGTCCGCAACTGGCGGATACGTCGAAAAGGTCAAGACGCACCAAGTCGTCTGAAGGGTCGTCTGAAAGGGTTTCAGACGACCTTATCATTTCAGGTATATTTTCTCTACTATCAAGCCAGCCCCTTGGTAAATTTAAAGAAGTTTCAATTTGAGAAGCGATTGCATCGCCTATTGGTTTCACTCCGGTAATCCAATGACTGACTTGTGCAGGTTTTTTTCCTATGGCATCTGCAAAATTCTTTTGTTTGCCGTCATACATTTCTGAAATAAGAGTTTTCACGCGCGACACCCTAGACATAAAAAAATCTACCTTTTAAAAACAATCGAGTATAAATATATACCAAAAGTAATATACTTTGGGTATTGCTTTACGTTTTATCTTTGGTATAATTAAGTTATCTAAGGTAAACAAAGAGACGAAAAATGAATGAAGCGATCGAGAAAGCGGCTGAGTATTTCGGCAGTGCCACACGATTGGCAAGAGCGGTAGGAGTATCGCAACCAAGCGTAGTGAAATGGAAAAACGGCGGCGGCATGGATGTACGCCACGCAGTCAAAATCGAAGACTTGACCGAAGGACGAGTTACCGCCCGCCAAATTTCAGACGGCATCAACCCCAATCAAGGAGCAGAAAAATGAAACATGTTGCAAATGTTATGAGAATGAATGATTGGAATACAAATCAGGAAAGCACGGTAGGGCGAATCTTTGTCAAAGGGCGCGGGAAAGCCAAAAAGCACCTGATTGTATGGCTGAACGGTAACGAAGAAGTGTTTGGCGGTAACTATTACGACGCATGCGCTTCCGGACTGAGTGCCCATGCGTGGAATTTCATCCGCCCCGTCTAATATTTAACCTGAACGGTGTAACGGAGTGATGACAAAGCGGAAAGACGCTTGACCCGCCGGACAGTCGGCATCAACCCAAAAAGGAAATGTCATGTGTCAAAACTGTATTCACAAAATCGAAGGCAGACTGTCTCTCAAACAACACGTCCACGCCGAACCCTGCCCCAAAACAAGCGCGCCGGAAGAATTAGCCACAGCCGCCGTCGAGGTCAAGTTTTACGGCGAAGAGCTTGATTTGCTAGCGCAGGCTGCCTTTGCCTCCGGCAAGTCTTTGGCTGCATTCGACGCCGAAGCTGCGTTGGAATACGCGGAAATGTATCTGCGAGCCTTTGAAGACGCATCGGCAAACCTGAAACGGAGCAATGGAAATGGCGCAGCGCAACATCAGTAAGGCGGAACACGGAAATATGCGGGTACAGATTACCTGCCCTTGCTGCGGCAGCCGCTGCAAGGTTACGGCAAGTCGGAAGATGACAGACCGCGTCCGTTATAGCTCTGTGCAATGCTTGAATGCTTCATGCAGCTGGTCGGGCGTGGTGGCGACGGAAGTCATTAAAACCATCTCCCCGCCCAGTCCGCTGCATCAAAACCCCGCCTTGATACCGCCGCAGATGACGGCGGATGAAATCCGGGAACAACACGGCGAAAGCAGTCAGAAAAATTTGTTGTAAAGGGAAAGAAAAATGAACGGCGAAATCGTCCCAACGTGGAAGTCAGCACCGCAGCGGGTTCGCTTTTTTAGAACCAAAGCCCAAGCCCGCGCCATGTGGAATATCGGCAAAAAGTTGGCAAGCAGTAAAACTAAAAACGCAAAAATCATGAACGGCTTGGAGCGCGACGCGCTCTTGGAGCGAAATACAGACCGTCAGCCGTTGACGGCTTACAACGATACGGAAGTCGTCAGAAGTTGGCTGGTTACGCCGGAGCAAAGCAAGGCTCTGGAAGACAGCCAGAAGTTGATAAAGGAAATCGCCCGACTGAGCAATATGCTGAATCAGCAAAACGTAGTGTACAGCTTGGGCTTGCCGGTTCTTCAGCTTTCCGAAGCCGCCAGACAGCTTGAAGGCATAGACGAAAAAATAGCCCGCGCGGTATATGCCGGCAGAAAAATGAAAGTAAACCCTGTTTCAGACGACCTTAAGGCTGCCTGAACCCGACCAAACAAGGAAACATCATGAAAATCAAAATCCGCTACATCATCCTCGCCCTGATGCTCGCCGCATCTTATTTTATGCTTGGTTCGACCCACGGAAACATGGCGGAACAGCCGCAAACGCTGCCCGCAACTGACCCAGTCTGCGTTTACGAATCGCCGACATTCGACCATATGGGCGGAGACGCTGAAATCCCGCATGAGGTGGGGCAATGAGTATCTTCGCAGTCATCGGCATTGTTTTTATCGCCGCGCTCGGCGTTTGGCTCTATGTGGACTACAAAATCGAGCAGAAAAAGCTGGACGCGGAAATCGAAGAAAGAATCCAAGATTATTTTAATTATTGAGACATAGGGCGGGCTGAAGCCCGCCACTTACTAGGCAGGACAAATCATGGGCATATCAATTCAAACAGCAAATGCAAAGGCGGCGCAGCAAGACTACGCCGCCAAAGCCTTTTTTCTGCTTCCGCCCGTGTTGCGCGAAGGCTTTGAAAGCCTGAAACCTGCCGAGGCGTCAAAAGCGCGTTCGTTCTTTAACGATTTAATCGTCCGTCAGTTGGACAGCGGCATTCAGCCAGCCGCCGCGCGTGTTCGCGCCGAAGACGGTCTGAAAACCCTGCTCGACAATCTGACCGTTTTGCCGCCCGCCGTCCGTTCGGCAGGTTTAGATGCTTCGGACGACGACATCCGCGGTCTTGCCGATAGCGCAGCCAAGGACATCTATTTTAAAAAACGTATCGGCTGGAGCCTCACCGGTCTGATCCACTATGCCGCCGCCGAATACGGCATCGATACCCAAAAAGTATTCAAGGACAAAATCCCCGAAGCCATCGAAGCCCGCCTGCAAGCCCCTAAATTCTGGCGTCGCCAGCTTCGCCGCATTTTCGCGCGCGCTGCCGAACGCTACCGCCGCGAGGCTGGCTTTGTATCCCGTAAAACGGGGCTTTATGCCTCTGATGAAGCGGTTTTCCGCCGCTTGTCTCAAAAGCGTCGCAATCTTGCCATGTTGCAAACCATGATTGCCATCAATGAGCTGGGGCAAGAATTCACGCTCGAGGCCTTGTCTGAAGTCTCTGTATCTAATCCCGCCCTGCGTCGCGCCGAATTGATGGTGCGTATTCGCGGCTTCGAGGAAATCGCCCGTCTGAAAAACCACGTCGGCGAATTTTTTACGATTACCTGCCCTTCCCGCATGCACCGTATGCACCACTTTGGCAAGCCAAACGAGAAATTCAGCGGCGAAACGCCGACGCAGGCGCAGGAATACTTAAATAAAGTATGGGCGCGTGTCTGTGCGGAATTAGGCCGTCTGAAAATCAAAATCTACGGTTTCCGCGTTGCCGAGCCGCATCATGACGGTACGCCGCACTGGCACGGCCTTGTCTTCATGGAAGAGCAACACCGCCTTACCTTCCGCCGCGTCGTGGCAAAACACGCTTGCCGAGAAAACCGCGAAGAGCTGGGTTTGAAATACTTGGCGACTGCGAAAGAAGCGGACGCGGAAGCCCGCCGAATCCAAGCAAAAATCCGTGCAAAACAAGGCAGCGCGCCTACGCTCGCCGCCATTCGCGCCGGTCTGAAAACCGAGGCGAAATTCTGGGAATCCAAATATTTTAAATTTTGGAAGCAAAGCCCCGCCTCTGCCCGCGTTGACTTTGAAGCCATCAACTGGGCGCGCGGCTCGGCTGCCGGTTATATCGCCAAATATATCGCCAAAAACATCGACGGCAAAAGTCAAAGCGGCGAAGGCTTGGGCGTTGACTATGAGTCTGACGCGCTGTTGAGCATGGCAGAAACCGCCGTCCGCGTGGACGCATGGGCAAGTCATCACGGTATCCGCCAGTTCCAGCAAATCGGCGGCTGCCCCGTTACCATTTGGCGCGAGCTGCGCCGAATCAACCCAGACGCTTCAGACGACCTTTTAATGCTTGCCCAACAGGCTGCCGACATGGGCGACTGGATGCGTTTTACCGTCCTTTTGGGTGGCGAGTCCGTATCGCGCAAAAACGTCCGTCTCGGACTGTACCGCGAAGAGGCGAAAGAGCCGAACTGCTACGGTGAAATCCCTGCCGACCGCATCATGGGCGTTTACGAAAAAGCCACCGGGCGCGTCGAAATTTCGCGCATCCATTCGTGGGTTTTGAAAAAAAACGGCGGCACTGCCGCCGCTTGGACTTGTGTCAATAACTCTACGAAAATGAAATTCGACCCCGAATCTGCGCAAAATTTAATCAATCGCCCAGCAGCTGCAACCCTGGCCGACCTAGAAAAAACCGAGCCTGTAGAATGGCTTATTTGGAAACACGGATTTTCGGTGCAAACCGCCGTTGATTTAGTTCAGACAGGTTTAAGTCCTGAATTGGCGAAAGAATATAAAAAAGACATGCTCGATTTAGACAATATCGAAGAGCTGAGATACATGAGCCGTGAAACCCGCGAAAAAATCGAAAAAGCGGCGAAAGATAATGCCTTCCATAGCGAATCAGCCAGCAAAAAACAAAGAAACTACCGCGAATACATCCGCAGTATTGAAAAACTACGCCGTCCGCTCGTCAGCGGACTGACTCCGCAAGAACCTATTTTTGACTTCGCCGCCATCAAGGCCGCAAACGAAGCCAATATCCGCGCCAAAACCGTCCGCTACACCAAGCCGCAGTACGACACCGTTGAAAGCGCCATCGAATCTGCCCGCGCCGCCATTAAAGCGTCGCAGGCGATGAATGACAAATTGATTAACCGAAACTGAATGACAAATTGATTAACCGAAACTGACCAACAGGAAAGGAACAAAAATGGGTGAATACATCACGTTGGATGAAGTGAAAAAACTATGGACAATACCGGGCAAAAAGCCGCCGTCCACGACAACCATTTGGGCGCGCCGCCGGGCGGGGCTGATACCGCAGCCGAAGCTGCTAGGGCGGGACAACCTCTATAAGAAGGATGATGTTATCAGAATGAGGGATGAGTACTTCGCCAAATAAAAAAGGCCGTCTGAAAAGTTTCAGACGGCCTTATCCTATTTCTCCACCTTGGCCGTTGCCAAAGTGTACGGCTTAAATTTAAAAACCTCCGCGCCGAATGCGTCGTTTGCTTCGAGAAACGCCGCCTGTATCGGCTCGATTTCATTCGCGGCGAATACTTCCGCCGCCGTCCGGGCATCACCCAAGCCGCCCGCCGCCGTCGGGACGACCCCCATCAATGAAGGAGGCACGCGGTGTATTGTCAGCATATCTTGAGAGGTTACTCCTTTAATATTTAAAAATTCATCCTTGGCGGCGACCTCTGAAATCGGAATCAATTTGATACCTTCAGGTTTACCGTCAGGCGAGCGCAAAAAGACATTGCGGAAATTGCCTTCGCGTTGCGCTTTTTTAAATTGGTCCTTGAGATTATTCCAGTCATCGTTATTCATATTGTTGTCGGTTGCGTACACGATAAAGCCTGCATGGCTGCCGTTGTCGTAGTAGCGCCGTCTGAATGTCGTGGCCGAGTGGTTAAGCTCTGCCGAACTTAAACCCGCTAAATAATCGGGGATGCCGTAAATCTCCTGCACCAAATCCGGTTGCATCAAATGAATAATATCTGATTTCGGGATAAAGTCCGAAGTCTCGAAAACATGGTCGCGCAGGTAGAAATAGCCGTCTTTGTCGTATTTTTTCGAAGAGCGGCGCATATAGACGGACAGTCGGTTTTTAAATCCCAAGACCTTGCCGAATCGGTTGCGCTCCGCCGCCAGATAGCCGTTGCCGGTGACTAGGAAATTAAATGCCAGCTTTTTAAATTCGGCGCGGCTCAAAAGCTTGGTTGGTTCGAATGTGGAAGTTAGGACGTTCAGTTTGCAATGTAGCGCAGACGAATGATGTACACCTACTCGGAGTAAACCAATCAAGTCCTCCTGATTGACGGGCAGTTCATAATAATGGCCGTTGTCGGTACACTCCCACGCCGCACCGAGCCAAGACAAACGCTCGTCGTAGCCCCAACTGAAAATCTCTAAATCTGTACGTGGTTCATTGCCTGTCGAATTTAAATCAGACATAAAAATCCTTTAACTATCAATCTCAAATCGTCCGCTGACAACATTGTCCAACGGCTCTTGATAAAACAACATCATCGCTGCCCAAGCCAAGTCGCCATGACTGGCAGCTTGGCTGCGCGTCGATTCGTAAGTGATGTTCCGTCCGCTGGCAGTAATTGCGCGTCGGACGGACATAAACGCCATCTGCAAATCAATTTTGCCCGCGTCCCACTCGATACGTTTGTTTTTGAGCAGGTTCTGCGTTTTTAAAACCATCATCCCTTTAATGTCGGGCGTGTAGGTCATGCCGATGGCGGGCGGGTAGAATTTTTTAACAAGGTCGTACACCGCCGCGCCGATACCGTTTGCGTCGATGACGATTTTGGTAACGTTGAATTTCTCCGTCATGCCGCGAATGATTTGGGCCTGTGATTCGAAATCCGCCCCGTTAATCATGTGTGTTTCTAAAATTCGGAATGGTTCGCCGTTGCGTTGCGGCGGGACGGCGACCACCAAGCCGGACGCGTCGCCGGTATAGCTTGGATCGTAGCCTATCCATACGGGGATATTCCCCGCCGGACGCATCATGTCAGGTTTGTACCAAGTCCAATCCCACGATTCGACACCGCAGGCTTGCAGGTCGGCAAAGTGAAACACGCCCTCGCCGTCCGGGACGAATTGACACTCAAAGAGCTGTGCGAACTTGTCGGGCGAGTTGCGCTGGCGCAGATAATCAATATCGAAGAGGTTGCAGCCCGACTCCTGCGCATCATGAATCGTAACGATTTGCCGCCATTGCGCGTCGGCATCCTGACGACCGTTTTTTAAAGCGGCATGACTCAAATCGAGCTTGATATGCTCGCTTCGAGGGCGGCCTTCGTTAAACATCGCGCCCGACCAAAAACCATAAGCGGGGTGGCCTTCGGATGACGGCGTGGAGAAATAGGTCGTCTTCAGGTGCTTTTGACTCGCCATCGGCTCGGCCAGTGTTTGCAACCGCTCGAAATCGGGAATCCAGAAGTATTCGTCGACGTACAAGTTACCGTTGCGACCTTGTGCCGTCCGTGAATTGGTGCCTAAAAAATGCAGTTCCGCGCCATTGTGCAAAGAAATCACATCCCCGCCTTTAAGCTCGACATCGACCATCTTGCAGAGGTTGAGGATGTATTGCTTGAACTGATAGGCCTGTGCGCGGGACGCAGACAGGAAAATGGAGTTGATGCCCGTTTTTAGGCTGGTTAGGAAGGCTTCGCGGGCAAAATAGAAAGTCGCGCCGATTTGGCGGCTTTTTAAGATATTTCGAAAACGGTGCGTCCGATAAATCTCGCCCCAATACCGCTGATAATCGAAACACTGCTCTTCAAAAATCTCAACCATGCGCTGCTGCTGCTCGGGTGCGATATAGTTTTTCGGCGGTTTTTCGACGGAGCGGGTGCGGCTGCATTCGGTGCGCTCGGTACGTTCACGCGGTGGGCGATCTATGGTCGGCACGCTGTCAAAAGGCGGCTTGTCTGCGCCGTCAAATCGGTTGTTTTTCGGCGTTTCCGATTTTTCAGACGGCCTTTTGCCTTCGCCGCCCATTAATGCGGAAAGTTGGCGCATTTCTTTGTAAACGCCGTCTGATTTGTTCGGCAGGTTGACGAGTTGGATCAGGCGCGCTTCAATAGATGAGGCAACACGCTGCATCGGTGTTCCGCCATCCCAGTTTTCCCGTTGCTTCCAAGAATGTACCGTGGCGGGCTTCAGTCCCAAATGCCGCCCGATGGCGGTAATTTTCCATCCCTGCCAGTAAAGAGACCGCGCAACAAGGCGCGGGTCGATATTTTGGGCAATTTCAATATTCTGACGTTTTTCCATGTCTTCAAAAAATAGCGGCAATACCCGATTTTCGGGCAAAAATGCCAATCCTACCCGTGCCGCATGACTTGAAAAACCCACCTAAAACCCCTGTCGCTTGCCGTCTTTTCCGTAAATGCCAAAATAAAACGGACAAACACCCGAGCGCATACGCATGAATAAATCCGCCAAAAATTCCACCGAAAAATTCAGCGACCGATGGTTCTGCATCGGCAAATCCGGTGCAACTGCCGACGGTCGAACGATCGAATCAGCCGACCTCATCGCCGCCGCAGAAGCTTACGACCCACAAATCTACGGCGCACGCATCAACCTTGAGCATTACCGCCCATATTCTCCCAAAAACGACTATTCAGGCCTGGGGGACGTCCTCGAGCTGAAAGCAGAGACTTCAGACGGTATTACCCGCCTTTACGCTCGCATCGACCCTACTGAAAAAATGTTGGGCTACATCAAAGAGCGCGAAAAAGTCTATACATCCATGGAAATCATGAAGCCATTCGCCGACACCGGCAAAGCTTATCTGGTCGGCCTTGCGATGACGGACAGCCCTGCATCTCTTGGTACGACTATGCTCAAGTTCCGTCAGCTCAATCCGGAAGACACCAACTACACCGCCGCCTACACCGAAATGGAAAGCCTGCCAATGACCCAACCTGCCAACCAACCCCAACACGAGAAAAAAGGCTTTTTTGCCGCCCTCCACGACAAAATGTTCAATAAGAAATCAGATCCCGCCCCTGTCGAAACAGAAAAAAACGACTACACCCAAGCCTTTGCCGACCTGAACAAAGAATTGGAGCAGTCTGCCCAAATTACCCAAAAACTCGCCGATGACTACACTGCCCTGCGCAAAGAATTCGATGCCTTTAAGGCCGCTATTGAATCCGCTCCGATCAATCAGGCAGAGCCGCATACCGGCGCGAATACAACCCCTGCTTCCGAATTTTAAGAAAAGGTAAGCCATGCACCCGTATATCCAGCAATATATCAACGCCGTCGCCAAAGCCAACGGTACAACTGCCGAAGGCGTATCCCGCCATTTCAGTGTAACGCCCGCCGTTTCTCAAAAAATGCGCGAAGCCGTCCGCCTGGAGTCAACATTCCTGCAAAAAATCAACATCATCAGCAAAACCGAAATTGCCGGCTCAATCATTGGTTTATCAACAGGTCTGAATGCCTCGCGAACTGATACTAAAAACGGCGACGGTACTGTACGCCGTCAGCCCAAGCCATATCACAACCTGACTGACCGCCAATATTTGTGTAAAAAAGTAAATTTTGACACTCAAGTCAGCTACGACGATATGGACTCTTGGAGCAGTCAACCTGAATACGTCAAGTTGATCAATAACCAGCTCATCAAATCCAAAGCTTTGAGCCTGATTGCCATCGGTTTCAACGGTACGTCTGCCGCCGCTACATCCGACTTTGCGGCAAATCCTCTCTTGCAGGACGTACAAACCGGCTGGTTGCAGCATATGCGTACCAATGCAGCATCCAACGTCATGGGTAGCGCAACCAATGCCGTCGAAATCGGCGAAGGTAAATCCTATACCTCTCTCGACCATTTGGTTACGGACGTTGCCGAAAGCTTGATTGACGAAGAGTTCCACGACATGCCGGGCATGACCGTTATCTGCAATCAATCTTTGCTGTCTGAAAAATACTTTGCCGTTATCAAAGAAGCAGGCAACAAGGCAAGTGAGCTGCGTCCTGCCGACATCATCATGTCTGAAAAACGCTTGGGCGGTCTGCCGGTCGTAACTGCACCGTATTTCCCCAAAAATACGATTTTGGTTACTCCGCTGAAAAACCTGTCCATCTACTTCCACAAAGGCGGCCATCGCCGCAAGCTGGCGGACGAACCTGAATTCGACCGCATCGCCGACTACCAGTCAGAAAATATCTGCTATGTCGTCGAAGAGTACGGCGCAGCAGCTTTGGTCGAAAACATCAAAATCGTGAAGTAGAAAAAAAGGCCGTCTGAAATTTCAGACGGCCTGATGAAAGGGATCCAATGACTCCAGCCCAGGCACACAAACAACAGGTTTTAGCAGAGAAGGCAGCAAAAAACGGCGAAAACATCCATGTCGCCGAACCCTACCGCCGACTGTTGGCAAGCCTTAACACCGATCGCGCCTTCCTACACCAAATTAAATCCGTATCCGACAAAATCCAAGCCAAAAAAGGAATGGTAGAAAAATATCTTCCATGGCTGGAAGACGTCTATCTCTCCGGTTCGGCCGCTGAAACCGATCCAGTCTTCACTACCGCCCTGCTTTGGTTGATTGACATTGGCGAGCTTGACCAAGCCGTGCCATACATCCTATTTGCCATCGAGCATGACATGAAAGTCAAAGATGACTACCGTCGTGATCTGCCCGACCTCTTAATTGAAGAGCTGGCTGAACAGTATGGATACGGTGCTGACTTGAGTAAAGCCAACCATACTGATCTGCTCACACTCATCAGCACCGTCAACCCAGACACGGGTATGCATACCTTAAATCTGACAGACATCATCCGCGCCAAGTTCTACAAAGCCTCTGGAGAACGTGCGGAAGAAGCCGAAGACCTCGAAAGTGCGGCGAGTTACTACGAAAACGCACTGAAGTATTCTGAAAAAATCGGTGTCAAATCCCGCCTTGCAGCCATCAAAAAACAGCTTAAAGGCTGACCTAGCTCCCCTCGCCGGGCGCAAGCCTGCGGCAAGTCCTCCAGAAATATCATGGACGGCCTTAGCATGCAAAGCCTCTGCGCCTCCTTTCCAAAGCCCGCCTAAATATCGGGCAGGCTTCTTCCGTAAGGAAATGAATCATGACTATTGTTTTCGCCGACACCCCAGATCAAGGGCGGCAAGCATTAGACCAATCTGAAGTTCGCAGTATTCCTTTTTTCCCAATCATCGACCTTGCCAACTTTCGCGAAGTAATGAGGATTGAAGCGAACATTTCAAGCAGCCGTGTTTACCATGCCGTCCTCGAAGCCGTCGCACACGTCAACGGCCAGCTTAAGAAATACCGCATTGCCGCCGTACAGGTTGGCAGAGGCACTCTTGCCGAAACAGGCGATTCAGACGACGTCATTAATGGCGAATCGGTTAAAGCCATCCATTACCGCCGCGCCGTCTATTGCTATGCCAAATCACTTCTGCTGGAAAAATACGCAGATACAGAACCATCGGGAAAAGCGGGCGAGCGTGCCGAAATGAAACAACATCAAGCCGAAGACTTCCGCCGTGAAGCACACTATGCCACCGCGGCAGTCATGGGCGAGCGCCGCTGCGATTCGGAATTAATTTGATGGAATACACGACCCGTGAAGGCGATACCGTCGCCAATATCGCTTGGAACCATTACGGGACGTCCGCAGGCTACACCGAACAAATCCTGACCGCCCCTGAAAATTACGGCTTATCGAAATATCCTGCCCTCCTACCTGCCGGTTTGACTATCCGACTGCCTCAAGCCAACCACGAAGAAGCACAACAAAAATCCACCCTGAATCTATGGGACTGAAAACGTCATGACCCAAGACAAAACTACCACTGCTGTCAACGCCGCCGTAATTATCATCGGCAGCTACCACGTCCACGCCTCCGTAGCCTTCGGTGCACTCATAGGCGCATCGCTGTTCGTATTAAGCCAAAAGGCAGAGCGACCGATTAATAAGGCATGGCTTTTTGCTGTGTCTTTCATCGGCGGCATTTTCGGTTACGACGGCGCAGAAGGCCTAATCAACTGGCTGCTGCCGGGTGAAACACTGACCATCAATAGCTTTACCGCCGCTGCCATTTTTTCTGCCGGACTGGTTTTAGGTTTACAGCGTGTCATGCGCCTGATTGAAAAAGGCCGTCTGAAAACCCTGGAAGAGGAAAAAGAATCATGAATACAGTCCAATCTGCTGCCGTCATTGCCCTATCCCTGACCGCGGCCATTCGTATCATCCTTTTTGACACCCGCGGGAAAACACATAAGCCGTTAAGTGCGGCAATCGCCTATTTATCTATCGTATGGTTTTGCAGTCTCGCCCTGGCCGCTGCCTTTTCCATTAAATCACTGACTACATGGTTGCTTATCTTCGGACTGGCCCTGCACACGGGCGCAGTGCTATGGAGTGGCGGCAATATCAGCAAAATCCACCCAAAGAAAACACGACCAAGCACAGAAAATCAAGGTTTTTTGAACCGCGTATCAAAAAAAATACCGCAAGAAAATATTTAAACACACGAATAAAAAAGGAAGAAAGCATGACTGAATTGCCCTGGATGGCAGAAGCCCGCCGACACGTCGGATTGAAAGAAATCGTCGGCGCGAAACATAACCCGATTATCCAATCTTGGCTCAAAGAAATGGGAAACTTTCCCAATGCGGCAAAAGCATGGTATGCGGACGATGAGACACCATGGTGCGGCCTATTTGTTGGTTACTGCCTCGGTAAAAGCGGCCGCGGCGTTATCAAAGATTGGTATCGCGCCAAGGCATGGGCGGAGGCTGGTCTGACTAAGCTGGCTAAACCCGCCTATGGCTGTATCGCCGTGAAATCCCGCAAAGGTGGCGGCCATGTGTTTTTCGTCGGTGGCAAAAACGCTAAAGGGCAAATTATGGGATGGGGCGGTAATCAGGGCAATGCCGTATCAATCGTGCCGTTTAACGGTGCAGACATTGATGGCTACTATTGGCCGTCTAAATTGGTTGATGGTAAGCCGGTTAAATCGTACCCATCCGCAGAACGTTACAACCTGCCTATTGTTACCGGCACTGCGGCAGCAGGCGTAAGCGAAGCCTGAAACGGAGGAATCATATGAAAACAGCTATTGTTGTTGCCGTATCTTATATCCTGACCGTCGCCGTCCTCGGATATAGCTTGATGCACATGCGCAAAAGCAATAAGGCACTGACACAAACAGTCGCCGCGCAGGAAGACGCCATCAAATCAAAAGACGCAACAGTCAAGATTTATAAAGCCCGCGCCCAAAGCTTGCAGGCGCAGGTAGACCAAATGATGAAGGTGCAGGCTGAAAAAAACAGCCAAGTCGAAGCAGCACTGACTAAGCATCATGAATGGTCGTCTGAAAAACTGCCCGAAGATGTAGCCCAAACCATCAATAAAAAATAACAGCGGGGCGCATGATCGCGCCCTTTTAAACATCAAACTATGAAAGATAAAAATGAAACGTCTCTCCGTTCTCGTTGCCGCCGTTGCCCTTGCTGCCTGCGCCCATAATCCGCCGGTATCCGTACAGGCTGCCGAGTCATGCCCGCCGGTGCCGAAATGTGAAGCCTACCCGCCTGAAGAGATTGCAACCAATGCGGACATGGTTCGCGCATTGATTGCCTATCGCTCGGCTTTTGAGCAGTGCCGCCTCTATCGGGACGCTTTGTCAGCCTGCCTAAAAGGGGACGGACACCATGACTGACATCATCGACCAAGCCTGCGACTTAGAGCAAAAAATGCGCGAATACTGGTTATTACGCCACAAAGAACAAGAATCCGCCGCGCCATCCGCCCAAGAGTGCGAAGAGTGCGGCGAAATCATCCCCGAAGCCCGCCGAGAAGCCGTGCCGGGGTGCCGTTTATGTATAGACTGCCAGCGCGAAGAAGAGCAACGGTGGAAATTCAAAAGATAAGAGGCCGTCTAAAATGGAAAAGCCAAAAAGCCTGCGTCTTGCTATCCAGGAAACACTGCTGGAATTTAAAGCTGCACCTGACCGTCTTCGTATGATAGTTTTGTCCGGACAGATTATTCCGAAACGCAATACATTGAGTTATGAAGCGAAGTACACGCTTAATATTTTTGTTCAGGAGTTCCATCGCGATCCTGCGTATCTCTTTTTGATTGTGAATAAGTGGCTGCAAGAAAATCAGCCGGATATTTTGTGCCCGGGCGCAGACGCATCATCAAGAGCCTTTGTTTTCGAGGCAGAGCCGATAGAGTCGGATGTCTGGGATGTAATGATCGAATTAAAATTGACAGAAACAGTCATTGCCGGTTTGGATGAAAACGGCTTAGTCTCCTACAAAACAAAATCCGAGCCGCCGCGCCCCGTTTTTTAAACAGATAAAGGACGCATAATGCGTCCTTTACTTCAAGTGCAGGAGGAAATATGGAAGAACTGGAAGCACTCGTTGCCCAAATTGAACATTTAGCGCTAAAGATTCAGCCGTCTGCCCGTGCCAAACTTATGCGCAATATCGCGACGGAGCTACGCCGCCGCAACCAAAGCCGCATTAAAGCCAATATCGAGCCTGACGGAAATCCTATGGCCAAACGCAAACGCAAACGCCAAGGCGACCGTTTTGCTTTCCGAAACCTACGGGATGGAGAGGAACTACACCGCCGCCCGTTTCGTTTTTTTGGAGAACTATACGGAGATAGAGATATGGACCCTATTGCATATAGTCGCACAGAAAACGGGAATGAATTGGTACGGTTCGAGGGCGAACGCAGGCTTTTGGGATTTCGGCGCGAATATTTGTACCTGAAAACGCCGACAATATCCCGTATGGTAATGTTCCGCCGTATCGGGGCCGCCCGTTGGTTGCGTCAAAAAGCAGACGAGAATCATGCAAAAATCGGATGGTTTGGCGGTAAAGTCGCACAAATTGCAACAGAACACGAAGACGGTAGCACGGCAAAAAACCTGCCATCCCGCCTGCTATTGGGCTTACCGAAAGAAGACTTGGAGTACATTACAGACCAAATACTAAACGCCATAAAAATGGAGTAAAAAAGGCCGTCTGATTTATTTCGGACGGCTTTATTATTATATTTTACAAGTAGCGCATAAATCAGCATAAAAATGTCAAATCTTGCATAAAAACGCATAAAAAACCAGTGTTCGAAAATTGCCGAAAACCCTATGAAATATAAGGATTACAGTAGGAGCCGCCGCTGCATAAAAAAACGCACCCCCACAGGCTCCGGGCGAGGGAGCGGGAGCGCGCGCTACCTGCTGTCAGTGTAGAACAGAGAGACCTTCCTAAATTCAGTAAGGCTGGTTTAGTCCATATCGTGGGAAATAAGATT
>ERZ1674149.29-NODE-29-length-49684-cov-26.173004_pt1 | contig 49684 bp, 42 predicted proteins | sample MGYA00581311_ERZ1674149 | MGnify/ENA primary metagenome ERZ1674149 (study PRJEB41354, sample SAMEA4873312) | human saliva metagenome | biome: human-associated habitat [ENVO:00009003]; feature: mouth environment [ENVO:08000002]; material: saliva material...
CATACAACTATACAGACCCCTAAACGCCCCTGCAACCCGAAAATGGGTGAAGTAGACCACAAATAAGGGGGTTTAGGTTCACTCTGACCCAAACAGAACAGCAAAATCCCTAGTCAACGCAGGATAAGCCTCCCAAAAGTTCTTCAAAAAAAGTTTAAAAACCTTCAAAAGACCTCGAAAACCTGCAGAAACTCCCTATAGAGCCCATATAGAAGGGCAGAAGAGCCCCTCAGCATCAAGAAGATAGGAAGAGAAGACGGGAAGAAAAGATGGGAAGAGGGGCTCCGCCCCTCCCCCATCTCTGTATCACCGCATCTCTGTATTTCATACCGCCGTATTTCTGTACCGCTGCACTCCCCCGTTCTGCACCTCCCCCTCCTCTGCAGCCTCCCTATATATGAGCACCTACATATGGGGAGAGCGCAGAAGAGCACAGAAAAGGAGGGCACCCCCTCACGGGGGCGCCCTCCTTATTCAAGCTATGGGGTTCAAGCTACAGAGCTACAGGCTGTAGCTCGCTAGCTTCAAAACTTTAGTTCGCGGAAGCGCGACGACGAGAAACATCGTACAGAGTAATACCCACAGCCATCGCCGCGTTCAAAGACTCCATCGCAGAATCAATCGGAATCGACACAATCTGATCGCAGTTCTCAGTCACCAGGCGGGACAGACCCTTACCCTCAGAACCAACCACCACGCACAGCGGCTCATTCGCAAGCTCCAGAGCCGGCAACTCAATATCGCCGCCGCCATCCAGACCAATCACGAAAATACCCTGCTCCTTAGCCTGCTGAATCACGCGAGTCAGATTAGTCGCCATCGCAACAGGAATACGAGCAGCCGCACCAGCACTAGTCTTCCACGCACCAGCAGTCACAGCAGCCGAACGACGCTCAGGAATAATCACGCCATCACCGCTAAACGCGGACACGCTACGAATAATCGCACCCAAGTTACGCGGATCAGTAATACCGTCCAAAGCAACAAACAGCGGCGGAGTCGACAGCTTACCCGAGTGCCAACGCTCCATAGTATCCAGCACCAGGTCAGTAGCGTCCGGGTACTTGTACGGAGGAATCTGCATCGCAACACCCTGATGCACAGAACCATCAGTCAAACGATCCAGCTCGCTACGCGGAATCTCCAGCATCGGAATATTGCGCTTATTCGCAATAGTCATGATCTCGCGAACGCGGTCATCAACCTCAACACGGCTCATGATGTACAAGTGCTTCGAGGGAATCTCAGTACGCAGAGCCTCAAGCACCGCATTACGACCAGTCACCAGCTCATCGCTAGCACGCTTACCGCCCAGACGAGTCTGGAACTTACGGTTCGTACCGGTAGCAGCACGACGCTCAGCCGCACGCTTCATCTTATGCGCCTTGTGATAAACGCGGTCCTCAGCCTTCGGAGTAGGACCCTTACCCTCAAGCGCCTTACGACCGTGACCGCCAGTGCCCTTAGTAGCACCCTTCTTCTTGGTGGTAGCGCCCGGGCGCGAACCTGCCTTAGCCATTCTTCTCTTCCTTCGTCAAAGTAATGAATACGAGTCTACGCGAGAGAAACCCGCGCGACCTAAGCCTTACGCACAAACGCGGGGCACATCACCCTCTAGCCAACGCTCCAGCTCGAACCATTCGCGCCATCCTTCACCTGCACACCAGCAGACGCCAACAAATCACGCATCGCATCAGCCTTCGCCCAATCCTTCTGAGCACGAGCATCAGCACGCTCCGCCAACACAGCCTGAATCAGCGCATCCAGAGCCTCATGCTCAGCACCCGAAGTGCCCTCAGCGTTAAAGCTCATCAACTGCGCCAAGCCCAGAACCTCAGCCATAGCCATCACAGCATTCGCCGCCTCCGAAGCATCCTCACCAGAAGCAAGCGCCGCATTACCCGCACGAGTCTGCTCATGCAGAACCGCCAAAGCACGCGGAATATTCACATCATCATCCATAGCCTCAGCAAAAGCCTCCGGAACCTCACGACCCGGCTTCAGCACATCCTGAGTTGCAGCAAGGAACGCCTCAACACGCTCAATAGCGGTTGCCGCCTCCTGCAGAGACGACGGACGGTAATCAAGAATCGAACGATAATGCGCACTACCCAGGTAATAGCGAACCACCAGCGGACGAGCCATCTGCAGCATCTGCGCCGGCGAAATCGTATTACCGATAGACTTCGACATCTTCTCACCCTCATAGGTGACCATGCCGTTATGCATCCAGAAGTTCGCGAAATCATCACCAGCAGCAGTCGACTGCGCCAACTCATTCTCATGGTGCGGGAAACGCAAATCCAAACCGCCACCGTGAATATCGAAACGCGAACCCAAATACTTACCAGCCATCGCCGAGCACTCCAGATGCCAGCCCGGACGGCCGCGACCCCACGGAGACTCCCACGAAGCAGTCAGCGGCTCACCCTCCTTATAACCCTTCCACAGGGCAAAATCGCGAGGGTCACGCTTACCGCGCGGATCAGCATCCGCAGAATCCTGCATATCCTCAACGCTCTGATTCGTCAGCGCACCATACTTACCCCACGAACGCACGTCAAAATACACGTCACCAGAATCATCCAGCGCAGGATACGCGTGGCCACGATCAATCAGACGCTGAATCAGAGCAAACATCTCCGGAATATGACCGGTCGCACGCGGCTCATACGTCGGCGGATCAATACCCAACGCCGCATACGCCTGAGCAAAAACCTTCTCAAAACGGTACGCGAGCGCCCACCACTGCTCATTCGGGAACTCACCCTCAAAACCGGGTTCCATAGAATCAGCAGACTTCGCCAAAATCTTGTCATCAATATCAGTGACATTGCGGACCGTCGTCACCTTCAAACCGCGGTAACGCATCCAACGGCTCAACTGGTCAAAAACCAACGCCGAACGGATATGGCCCAGATGCGGTTCACCCTGCACCGTAGCACCACAATAATAGATACGCGCCTCACCGGGCACGACGGGCTCAAACTCACGAATAGTCGCGGAAGCTGAATCATAAAAACGCATAGTCACACTCTCATTCTACGGGGTCGGCTCAGACGCCGGGGCGGTAAATCAGCGATAGGTTACAGAATGGCTCGAAGCAGCCAAACACCTACGAACGCGGGTACACCAACGCCGTCGCAATAGCAGCCACACCCTCGCCGCGGCCCGTCAAACCCAAACCATCAGTAGTCGTCGCAATCACCGTCACCGGAGCACCCGCCGCCTCGCTCAGCACACGGTTCGCCTCATCACGGCGCGGAGAGAACTTCGGGCGGTTACCCACCAGCTGAACGCTCACATTACCAATCTCAAAACCAGCAGCACGCACAATCGCCGCAGCCTCAGAAAGAATACGAACACCAGAAGCGCCCTTCATATCCGGGCGGTCCACACCAAAATTAGAGCCCAAATCCCCCGTGCCGGAGGCGGCAAAAAGAGCATCCGCGGCAGCATGAGCCACCACATCACCATCAGAATGGCCGCTCAAACCACGCTCACCCGGCCAATGCAGACCAGCAATATACAGAGGAGTGCCCTCCTCACCAAAAGCGTGGACATCAACACCGGTACCAACACGAGGAATAACAGTCATCACAGGACCCTTCAATCGATTAAACATCTTCTCAGCAGCAGCGCCTCGGCAAAAGAGGCGTTAGGCGGCAGGGTTAGGCAGCAGAATCACCAAACAGCGCACGAGCAACCCGCAAATCCATCGGAGTCGTCACCTTAAACGCATCCGCATCACCGGCAACCGTCAACACCGGCTCACCCGCCGCCTCCATCGCCATCGCATCATCAGTCAACAGCTCAGCTTCCTCAGCAGGCAGGGAACGGCTACGCTCATGCGCCGCCAACAGGGCAGCCACCTCAAAACCCTGAGGAGTCTGCACCGCACGCATCTGCGCACGCGAAGGAGTACCCGTCACTAGGCCGGCAGAATCCACGGTCTTCACCGTATCCACCACGGGCAACACCGGAATCACCGCACGCACAACACCCTGCGGGCTCTCAGAACCTAAGCCCTCAAGCACTCGGTGATACACCTGCGGCGGAGTAAAAGCACGAGCGCAATCATGAATCAGCACATAATCCACCGGAACCTGCGCATCCTTCAAAGCATCCAACGCCGCAACCACCGAAGCCGTACGCGTATCACCGCCGGCAGTAATCAACGCACCGGCACGGCGGGCATCCTCCAAAAGCTCCGGGCAACTCGCCGAACAATCAGCAGGAACAGTCACCACCACATGCTCAGCAACACTCGAAGCGAGCGCACCCTCCAACGCATAATCCAGCAAAGTACGACCATGCACACGCACAGCAGCCTTCGGGATCGGCTCACCCAAGCGAGTACCCGAACCAGCCGCCAAAACAATCACAGCAGTATTCGCTGCAGAAGCAGAACTCATCAGTCTCAAGCCCGCCTACGCCTCGAACTTATAGCCCAAGCCGCGAACCGTCACCACATACTGCGGGGCAGAAGAATCCGGCTCAATCTTCGAACGCAGACGCTTAATATGCACGTCCAGGGTCTTCGTATCGCCCACATAGTCGGCGCCCCACACGCGCTCAATCAGCTGGCCACGAGTCATCACACGACCCACATTGCGCAGCAGAATCTCCAGGAGCTCAAACTCCTTCAGCGGCATAGAAATCTCTTCACCATTAACCGTCACCACATGGCGGTCAATGTCCATACGCACCGGGCCGCCCTGCAACACCGACTCAGTAGCAGAATCAGTCTCCGCCGAACGACGACGCAACACCGCGCGGATACGAGCAATCAGCTCACGCGCAGAATACGGCTTCGTCACATAGTCATCAGCGCCCAGTTCCAGACCGAGCACCTTATCCAGCTCAGAATCCTTAGCGGTCAGCATGATAATCGGGACCGAAGACACCTCACGTAGCTTACGGCACACCTCCATGCCGGACATGCCCGGAAGCATCACATCCAGCAGCACCAAATCCGCGCCCTCGCGGTCAAACACCGGCAGAGCATCCAGACCGTTGTCCACAACAATCGTCTGGAAGCCCTCACGACCCAGCAAAAACGCAAGGGGATCCGAGAGGGCTTCTTCGTCCTCAACAATCAGAATTTTAGACATCAATAACTTCCTTCGATTCCATAAAACCTATACCGCTAACACTACACTGCGGTCGGAGGCTCGTTCAGCGGCAACGCCAACGTAAACGTCGAGCCCTCCTGCGGCATCGACCGAACCGTCACGCTACCACCGTGCTGAGTCATCACATGCTTCACAATGCTCAAGCCCAAACCAGTACCGCCCGTCTGACGCGAACGAGCCGGATCAACCCGGTAAAAACGCTCAAAAATACGCTTCTGCTCGTCCTCCGGAATACCCACGCCCTGATCAGCAACCTCCACCAGCAGCTGATCCGCCACACGGTGCACCCAAATATCCACCTTCGTATGCTCCGGCGAATAACGCACCGCGTTCTCCACCAGGTTCTGCACAGCAATACCGAGCAGCTCGGCGTCACCGTACACCTCGGGGACCTCCTCGATGCGGGTAGAAATCTGAATGTCCTTCTCCTCCGCCACAATATGCGAACGATCCACCGCATCAGCCACCAAAGAAGGCACCGACACCGGACCACCACGCGCAATCACATCGGTCGACTGCAGACGCGAAAGCTCAATAATGTCACGCACCAGCGCAGACAGGCGGCGAGTCTCCTTATGCAGACGACCCACAAAATACTCAATCGCCTCCGGGTCATCACTCGCCTGCTCAATAGCCTCAGCCAACAGACTCACCGCACCCACCGGAGTCTTCAACTCATGCGACACATTCGCCACAAAATCATTACGCATACGCTGCACACGAGAAATTTCAGTGCGGTCATCCGCAAGCACCAGAATGTACTCATCCCCCAGCGAAGCAACACGCACATCCAAGACCAGCGCCTCACCCTCACCGCGGTCAATCTCAAAAGTACGCTCCACAAAAATACCGCGGTGACGCACCGTGCGAATCATATCCGCCAACTCATCAGACGCCACCGTATGACCACGCACCAGACCCATCGCATACGCACCCGGAGAAGCCTGAACCACGCCGCCCACCTCATCAATCACCAGGTAGGCGCGACCAATCACAGCAAGCACCTGAGCGGCACCATCACGCAACGCCGGCGCCGACACCAAGCTACGCTCCTGCTCCCGCTCACTACGCGCCACCGCGTTCATGCTCAGGACGCCCACCAGCAGACCTATCATGCCCGCAATAAAGGCGATCAGACCGGCATCCATGTACTTCCCTTCCATTCGGGTACCCCATAAGTATAAATGTGGCCGATACCCAGCACTCAGGCGAGCGCCCGTCTTCTCAGGCAGGCTCCTCGTACAGAAACCCTGCCGAGAACGCAATGAGCCGCCCACCTCAACGGTGGACGGCTCATCACAATGACAGGGGTGAAACCCTGCCGGAGGTATTACTTACCCTGGTTTGCTACGGCAGCAATAGCGTCCTTAGCAGCCTCGGGGTCCAGGTACTCGCCAGCCTTGACGGGCTTGAAGTTCTCATCCAGCTCGTAGTACAGCGGAATACCGGTGGGGATGTTCAGGCCAGCAATGTCCTCATCGGAAATGCCCTCGAGGTGCTTGACCAGCGAACGCAGGGAGTTACCGTGTGCAGCAACCAGAACGGTCTTGCCTGCTGCAAGGTCGGGCTTGATGTCCGACTCCCAGTAGGGAAGCATACGGCCCAGAACGTCCTTCAGGCACTCGGTGCGAGGAGCGTTCTCAACATCCGCGTAGCGGGGGTCGTGTGCCTGCGAGTAGGGGTCGTTGTCATCCAGCGGGGGCGGCGGAACGTCGTAGGAACGACGCCAAGTCATGAACTTCTCGTCGCCGTATTCCTCGCGGATCTCGGACTTGTTCTTACCCTGCAGAGCACCGTAGTGACGCTCGTTCAGGCGCCAGGTGCGCTTGACGGGAATCCACAGACGGTCTGCTGCATCCAGTGCAAGGTTTGCGGTGTTGATTGCGCGACGCTGCAGGGAGGTGTGAACAACATCGGGGAGGATGTTGCGCTCTGCCAGCAACTCGCCGCCGCGCTTAGCCTCAGCGCGGCCCTTATCGGTCAGGTTAACGTCCACCCAGCCGGTGAACAGGTTCTTCTCGTTCCACTCGGACTGGCCGTGGCGCAGGAGTACTAGTTTGTAAGTCATACCTCTATTTTTTCATTTACCTGCCGGTTTGTCATGCCTTAGAGCCTAGAAAATATGCATTCTCCCAAAAATTTATAAGGGTCTTTTCTACCAGAACGAAAGGCTCAAAAACCCCGCCAGAAAAGGGTAAAGCCCCGCACACCATCCGACCGGGACAAACCCGTCAGACAGCGCACGAGGCTTCACCATCTATCGCACAAAGCGAGCGCACAAGCTAACGCTAGAAACGGCGGCGACCCACCGAAGGCCACACACCAGCCAGGAACACGCAGCTAATCACAGCAGCAATCAGCTGAAGAATCAGCACGCTATTACCGCCACCAGTCACCGCAGCAAAAACGCTAAACAGCGACACCGCAGCAGAACCACCGGTCAAAGCCAGCCACGTGTTCTTCGGGCGCTTACCGGCAAAATCGTAAGCATTAGCCGGAGACGACCACGCACGAACAAAAGCCAGCACACCAACCACAGCGCCGGCAACAGCCAGTAGCACATCGATAAGAGTGGTCACATAGATGACCAACAGAATAGGAGACATAGTATTCCTTAGAATCAGCAGCTTCTCTAGACAAGCCTAACAAAGTGCCTAGCGGACAGCCTTAAAGGCCTCAACCAAGTCATTGTAAAGGTCATCCACGTTCTCAATACCCACCGACAGGCGCAGCAGAGACTCCGGAATCGAATCCGGCTCGTTACCGTGGCGACGACGACGCTCCACCAGAGACTCCACGCCGCCCAGGGAGGTTGCCGGGGTCCACAGCTTCAGCGCCTCCACGACGTTACGGGCGCCGACAGCGTCCGTATCCAGGGTGACGCACAGAATCGCACCGAAACCGTCCATCTGCTTCTTCGCAATCTCATGACCGCGGTCGCTCTCCAGACCCGGGTAACGCACCTCAGTCACGAAGGGGTGCTCACTCAGACGCTCTGCAAGAACCTGCGCGTTCTCTACAGCACGTTCCACGCGCAGTGCCAGGGTGCGCAGACCGCGCAGGCCAAGCCACGCCTCCACCGGACCGGGGATTGCGCCGTTGGTGATGCGGTGGTGCAGCATCGCCTTGTACAGTTCTTCATTCGAGGTCAGGGTCATACCCAGCAGAACATCGGAGTGGCCCGCAAGGAACTTCGTCGCGGAGTGAACCACTACGTCTGCACCCAAATCCAGGGGACGCTGCAGAATCGGGGTCGCGAAGGTGTTATCCACCGCGGTCACAATGCCCAGGCGGCGGGCGGCAGTCAGCAGGGCAGGCAGGTCAGCGACCTCAAGCATCGGGTTCGTGGGGCTTTCCAGCCACGCCAGGACCTTCGGTGCCGAGTAGTTCACGTTCTCCGGGGTGACGCCGGTGCGGGATGCGGCATCCTCCATAGCGGCGATAACGCTCTCGGTGTCTTCAATGTCCACGCGAACGAGCTCAATGATGCCGCGGCGCTCCAAATCCTTGCACAGGGTCACCGACGCCATGTATGCGTGCTTCGGAATCAGAACAATGGAGCCAACCGGCACCAGGTCGATGACAGCAGCGACAGCAGCCATACCGGAGGGGAACAGCAGACCGGGCTGGGTAGCGTTCTCCAGCTTCGCCACAACCTCTTCCATGCCCTCCCAGGTGGGGTTCGAGAAGCGGGCGTACACGCGGTCCTGCTCAATATTGACGGCGTCCACACCGCGGTAGGTGGAAGAAAGAACGATCGGAGGGTTCACCGGCGCGTCATGCTCGTGTGCCGGGCGACCGCCAGAGACGACGAAGGTCTCTGCGGAGTAATTCATGTCGTGGTTATCTGCACTCATGTCTTTAAGCCTGGCACACCCTGGCATAGAACGCACGTCCGTACGAGTGATAGCACACAGGATTTACATGTTTTTTACCTTTATGCGCGCTCAACCCCACGCGGAGGTATCACCAAAACCGCACCGGTGCTGCTAAGAGACCCGGTACCCTTAAGGGTGATGGATACTCTCAGCTACACCCCCGATGCACAGAATCTTCCCGCTGACCCGACCGGTCGCCGCGGGCTTTTTATCGTGGTCGAAGGAGGCGACGGCGCCGGCAAAACCACCCAGCTCGCCCTGCTGAATGAAGCGCTCAGCGCCCGCGGATACCGTGTCATCACCACCCGCGAACCCGGCGGCACCGAGATTGGTGAGAAGCTTCGCGCCCTCGTCCTGGAAGCAGGTCAGGGCACCATTGATGACCGCACCGAGGCGCTGATTTTTGCGGCGTCCCGCGCGGCTCACGCCTCCCAACTGATTCGCCCCGCGCTCGCTGAGGGCGCCATCGTGCTGAGCGACCGCTATATTGATTCTTCTGCCGCGTACCAGGGCGTAGGCCGTGACCTGGGTATTGAAACCATCGTCGATTTGAGCCGCTGGGCCACCGCCGACCTGGTACCCGATGCGACCCTATTGCTGAGTGTGCCGCTGAGCGCCGAGCAGGAGCGCATGGACCAGCGCGGCACCGTCGACCGTATTGAGGCTGAAGGCGCCGCGTTCAAGGCACGTATTCACGGTGCGTTCGAGCAGATTGCCCGCGAGGACGCTAACGGTTCGCACCGCATCATTGATGGTGTGGGCACGATTGAGCAGGTGCACGCGCGTGTGCTCGAGGTGATTGAGCCTCTGCTCGCCGCCCGCGAGCTGGTCCGCACCGGCAAGGAGGACTCATGAGCCTCTGGGATACCCTGCTGATTCCTGCCGATAAGCTCCAGCAGCTGCGCACGGATGCCGCCGCCGACCGCCCCACGCACGCTTGGCTTTTCACAGGTGCGACCGGTGCACCTCACCGTGAGGCGGCAAAAATTTTCGCTGCCGCGCTGCTGTGCGAGCAGCCCGACCCGCAGAACCGCGGATGTGGCCAGTGCAAGGGCTGCGTGACCGTCATGAACGGTTCGCACGCAGATTTTACGCACTTTAGTACCGAGGCGACGCACATCAGCATTGACGAGGCGCGCGAGCTGGTCATGAAGGCTCAGGACCGCCCGACCGTGGGTCGCTGGCGCGTGATTCTGGTGGAGGACACCGAGCGCATGCCGGAGCGCACCTCCAATGTGTTGTTGAAGGCGATTGAGGAGCCGCCGCCGCATACGATTTGGTTGTTGACGGCGCCCTCCCCCACCGACGTGCTGGTGACGATTCGTTCGCGGTGCCGCCCGGTGCAGTTGCCGGTTCCTACCGATGCGCAGGTGCACGAGTATTTGTTGGCGCACGGTGTGATGGATCCTCTGGCGCAGCGTGCGGCGCGCCTGGCTCTGGGCGATGCGCAGGAGGGGTACCGTTTGGCGACCGATGAGCGGGCGATGGCTCGTCGGGAGTTGATTACCTCCCTGATTCTGAATGTTCGTTCTATTTCTTCGGCTTTCAACGCAGCTGAGAAGCTCACCGACCTTGCCGACCAGGACGCACAGGCTGTCTCCGCTCTCAAGGATGAGCAGGAACGCCAGGAGCTTCTGGCTCTGCTGGGTATTCGCGAGGGTGAGCGTGTTTCTCCGTCCTTGCGAGCGCAGGTTCGCCGCCTGGAGGAGCAGCAGAAGCGCCGCGCTAAGCGCGTTTCCTCCGATACGCTGTTGCGTTCCGTGGCGCAGGTTCAGACGGTTCTGCGTGATGCGTTGGCGGTGGCTCTGTCGGCGAAGGCTCCGCTGGTCAATGAGCATTTGCGTGAGCCTCTGGAGGCGTTCTGCACCCGCCGTTCCGCCCAGCAGCTGCTGGAGGATGTGCAGGCGGTCGAGCTGACTCTGCGTCGTCTGCGGACGAACGCGAATGCGCGTTTGGCGCTTGAGGCGTTGATGAGCCGCTTCGTGTATCAGTAGCTTTTTGCTAGCGAATACAGCACAAGGGGAGGCACCGAAGGTTATCTCTTCGGTGCCTCCCCTTTTTCTATTGATTCTCAGTGCACCTAGGGCTTAGTTGCGGATTCGAACTTAGTTGTGGAATCAAACTTAGTTGCGGAAACCGTGAACCGGCGACGGAATACGACCGCAGCGGGCGATAAACTCCTCCGCGCTGGGGGTGTGGGTGGGCATGACGGGTGCTCGACCGAGCAGGCCGCCAAACTCAACCATGTCGCCTACGCCCAGACCAACCGCCGGGATGACGCGGACCGCGGTGGTCTTGTGGTTCATCACGCCGATTGCTGCTTCGTCGGCAATCATTGCGGCGAGGGTGGCGGCGGGAGTGTCTCCGGGAACCGCGACCATGTCCAGACCGACGGAGCAGATGGCGGTCATTGCTTCGAGCTTGTCCAGGGTGATGTGTCCGGCGGCTGCGGATTCAATCATGCCGATGTCCTCAGAGATTGGGATGAAGGAGCCGGAGAGGCCGCCGACGTTCGAGCACGCCATGAGGCCGCCCTTCTTCACCGCATCGTTGAGCAGCGCAAGTGCCGCAACGGTGCCGTGGGTACCGACGGTTTCCAGACCCATTTCTTCGAGGATGTGCGCGACCGAGTCGCCAATCTCTGCGGTGGGTGCCAGGGAGAGGTCAATAATGTTGAAGGGTACGCCCAGACGCTCGGAGGCGAGGGTACCAACCAGCTGACCGACGCGGGTAATCTTGAAGGCTGCCTTCTTGATTTCTTCGGCGCAGGTATCGAAGGATTCACCGCGGACCTTCTGCAGGGCGCGGTGTACCACGCCGGGGCCGGAGACACCTACGGAGATGGTGGTGTCTGCCTCCTGCACGCCGTGGAATGCGCCCGCCATGAAGGGGTTGTCGCTGACGGCGTTCGCGAAGACGACAAGCTTGGCGCAGCCGAAGCCGTGTGTGTCCGCGGTCAGGTCTGCGGTGGCGCGGATGGTTTCGCCCATGAGTTTGACGGCGCTCATGTTGATGCCGGCGCGGGAGGATCCGATGTCTACGGAGGAGCAGACCACGTCGGTTTCTGCGAGCGCTCGCGGGATGGAGCGAATCAGCTTTTCATCGGCGGGGGTCATGCCCTTATCGACGAGGGCGCTGAAGCCACCGACGAAGTTCACGCCGACTGCCTTGGCAGCTGCGTCGAGGGTACGAGCGAACTCTACATAGTCCTCATCATTGGAGGCGCCTGCCACCAGCGCGATGGGGGTGACGGCGATGCGCTTGTTGACGATTGGGATGCCGAGCTCAGCTTCGATACCTTCGCAGACGCTGACGAGGTTTGCGGCGCGGCTGGTGATCTTGTCGTAGATTTTGCGGCGGGCTACTTCACCGTCGGAGTCGGCGCAGTCGAGCAGGGAGATGCCCATGGTGACGGTGCGAATGTCGAGCTTCTGCTCCTCGATCATTCGAATGGTTTCTAGAATGTTGGTGTTGCGCATAAGTGGAGCCTTAGATGGAGTGCATTGCCTTGAAGATGGATTCTGCCTGAATGCGAATCTGGACCTTCTGTTCGTGCTCAACACCAATCATGGCTTCCTGCAGGTCGATGAGGTTCTGCTGCTCTTCGTCGAAGGAGCAGTGCATGATCATGGTGAAGTATTCGCCCATGATGGTCTGGGAGACGTCAAGGACGTTGACCTTGCGCTCGGCGAGGGTTGCGGTCACGGCGGCGATGATGCCTTCGTGGTCGATGCCTGTGACAGTGAGGATAATCTTCACGGTGTTCTCCTAGTGGTTTGGGGCTGCGTACCCAATGAAGAGGTGCATAAAGGCACAGGTATACGCATATTTATAAGAGCAATTATAGGTTACCCAGAACACACTGTGTAAGGTAGACACAAAAATATCCCCTGCATCCCATATTCGGGGCATAAAAAATCCACGCCTCCCCCGACCTGAATAGATATAGGGAAGAACATGGATTCTTTATTATGTGCCAGTCTTGAAGTATCTTTCGACACTCCTTATATCTGGCTAGTTATAACTATCTAGAAGTTTTAGTTATCGAGGATTATTTCCTAAACATAAGAAGCAATGTACAGCTCGCCATTACCGCTCAGGGTTGCCGCCGAGGGCTCACCCACGTGCAGTACCGACTCGGTGGCGCCCAGCACGAACTCTTCGGAGCCGTTGCCGTCTGCCGCGTGAATGGTGATTTCACCGGATACGCTCAGTGCGGCACTAATACCCTCGAAGGTGTATTCCTGCGGCTTGCCCTCTTCAACGCGGATGCGGGTTACGCTCATGCGCGCATCCCACATGGCATAGGTGCCCACGGGTGCGTTATCGGGGGTGGGTCGCTGAATCACGGGGGCGTCCTGGCTTTCGCCGAGAACCTTGATGAGCTCCTCGGTGTCGATGTGCTTTGCAGTCAGACCCGCGCGCATCACGTTATCGGAGGGGTTCATCAGCTCAATAGCGGTACCGGAGACGTAGGCGTGCACCTGACCGTCGGGGGTAAAGGCGGATTCACCCGGTGCCAGGTGTACCAGGTTCATGACGAATGCTACGAGCAGACCGCGGTCGCCGGGGTACTTGCCGGCAACGATCTGCACGAGCTCCGCGGCATCAGCAATAGCAGCGTTTTCGGAGTCGGTCAGCTGTGCTGCCGCCTCGACAAGCTGCTCAACAGCCGCGGTGGCGGTCTCTTCGGGCATGCGAATGATCTCGGTCAGCAGCTGCTTGGGGCTGAGCTCGGCACGCTCGGCCAGCCAGGCGGCACCGAATGCGGCGGCCAGGGTCTTGAGCTGCTCGACGGGGCGCACACCGGTGAGCACACGCATCGGGGTCAGCGCAATAACGGTTTCGGGCTTGGAGTAGCGATCCTTGTAGTTGCGGTGCGGTGCATCAATCGCGATGCCGCGTGCCTGCTCGTCCTCGAAGCCAGCAATAGCCTGCTCGGGGGTGGGGTGCACCTGAATCGACAGGGGTGCATCAATCGCAAGGATCTTAAAGAGGAAAGGGAACCAGTCGGAGGTACGGTCCGGGCGCAGGAAACGGGAGGGCTCAGCCTGAATCAGTTCGTTGAGCGGGGACTCGGTGCCGTCAACGGTTGCGCGGGAGGGAGCAGCCGGATGCGCACCAACCCACACCTCAGCCTCGGGCTGCTCGGTGGGTACGGGCACGCCACGCATGCGTCCGAGAATTTCGCGGGAACCCCACGCATAATTCTGAATCTGGTTTTTTAGGGAAAAAATCTCACCCATGGGGGGAAATACCTCTCGACGTGAGTTGTCTGGAGTAAGTGACGTGATAAAAAACCCATACATTCAGCGGAATTTATAAGGTTTTACCTGCCCATTATAGAGGCTACTTGCACTTCTTTACCGCTAAAATAAAAGGCGTGACTACTATTAATCTACATGACTCATTCAAAGCGTACGACGTGCGTGGCATCGTCGGCGAAACCATTACCGCAGAGACTGTTCGCGCTACTGGCGCGGCTTTCGTAGACGTTCTGGGCCTGGAGGGCCAGACTATCCTGGTCGGCGGCGACATGCGCCCCTCCTCCCCCGAATTCATGGATGCATTCGCCCAGGGTGCAACCGCTCGCGGTGCAAATGTTGAGAAGATCGGTCTGATCTCCACTGACGTTCTGTACTTCGCATGTGGCGTTGAGAACGCTGCCGGTGTTACCTTCACCGCTAGCCACAACCCCGCAGAGTACAACGGCATGAAGATGGCTAAGGCTGGCGCTGTTCCGCTGTCTTCCGAGTCCGGTCTGTTCGACATCCGTGACCTGGCTCAGAAGTACCTGGATTCGGGCGAGATTCCTTCGGTTGAGAAGGTCGGCACCGTTTCTGAGAAGGACATCCTCAAGCCCTACGCAGAGTACCTGCGCAAGCTGGTTGACCTGTCTTCCATCCGCCCCCTGAAGGTTGTTGTTGACGCTGGTAACGGCATGGGTGGTATGACCACTCCCGCTGTTCTGGGCGACACCATCCTGCCGGGTCTGCCCCTGGAAATCGTTCCCCTGTACTTCGAGCTGGACGGTACCTTCCCGAACCACCCGGCTAACCCGCTGGAGCCGGCTAACCTGGTTGACCTGCAGAAGGCTGTTGTTGAGCACGGTGCTGACATTGGTCTGGCATTCGACGGCGACGCTGACCGCTGCTTCGTCATCGATGAGAAGGGTGAGCCCGTCACTCCTTCGGCTGTGACCGCTCTGGTTGCTGAGCGCGAGATTGCTCGTGCAAAGGCTGAGGGTAACGAAGAGCCCGTCATCATCTACAACCTGATCACCTCGAAGGCTGTTCCCGAGCTGGTTGAGAAGCTGGGCGGCCGCGCAGTGAAGACCCGCGTGGGCCACTCCTTCATCAAGGCTGTTATGGCCAAGGAGAACGGCGTGTTCGGTGGCGAGCACTCCGCTCACTACTACTTCAAGGACTTCTTCAACGCAGACACCGGTATGCTCGCTGCAATGCACGTGCTGGCTGCTCTGGGTGGCGGCGACCAGCCCCTCTCCGAGATTAGCGCAAAGTACTCCCCGTACGTTGCCTCCGGCGAGATTAACTCCGAGATCGAAGACAAGGCTGCCGCTGTGGACCGCGTTCGTGCACACTACGCTAACGCTCCCGTGGTTGTTGAGGACTCCGACGGCACCACCTTCACCAACACCGAAGAGGGTTGGTGGGTTAACCTGCGTCCTTCGAACACCGAGCCTTTCCTGCGCCTGAACCTTGAGGCACCGGATGTTGCGACTATGGAGCGCGTCCGCGACGAGGTTCTGGCTCTGGTTCGCCAGGGCTAAGCACTAGCTAGCTACTAAAAATCCCGCCTCGCAGATTCGTCTGCGGGGCGGGATTTTTATTTTGAGTTCTAAAAACCCGGCTAGGTTCTTCTGTCTAAGAGGAAGAACCTAGCCGGGTTTAAGAAACCTAGCGGACGAGCCGGCTTACGGGGTTTTTACGCCTCGCGTGCCTGGTCGTGGAGCATCCACTGGTCGGGGCCGAAGATCTCGTAGTTGATGTTCTTGCCGGGAACGCCTGCCTCCACCAGTGCGGAGCGTACGCCCTGCATGAAGGGCAGCGGGCCGCAGAGGTAAACGTTAGCGTTGGAGGGAACGTCCAGCTTGGAGACGTCGACGCGGCCGGTGTAGTCGCCACCCTCACCCTCGATGAAGGAGACGAGGCGTGCGTTGGGCAGCTTGCCGACGAGCTCGGTGAGCTCTTCGCGCAGGGGCCAGGTGTCCAGGCGGCGGTCTGCGTGGACCACGGTCACGGGGCGCTCGGAGCCCTTCTCAACCAGCTCGGAGAGGAAGCTGAGCATGGGGGTGGTGCCAATACCTGCGGAGAAGAGGTACAGGGGTGCCTGGGGGTCGCCGAAGCCTTCCAGGGTCAGGTCACCGTAGGGGTTGGAGACCTCGACGACTGCGCCGACTTCCAGCTCGTGCAGGATGGAGGTCATCTCGCCGTTGGGGTCGAGCTTCACACCGATGCGGCGCTGGTTCTTTTCGCTGGGCAGCAGGGTGTACTGGCGTGCCTGGCGCAGACCGTCACGTGCGGGAACGATGATGGAGATGTACTGGCCGCCCTTGGACTCGGTCATGGGGGTCTCGTCGGCGGGCTCGAAGGTCAGCACGACAACGTTCTCGCCGGTCTCCTTGCGCTCAACGAGCTTGAAGGGTGCGAACATGACGTCGTTTGCCTGAGAAGCGTACAGGCCCTTCTCCAGCTTGATGAGGGCGTTGCCCATGAGCCAGTAGACCTCGGTCCATGCCTCAACGATTTCGGGGGTTGCCAGGTCGCCGAGGTTAGCGGCGATTGCCTCGAAGAGGTACTTGTAGACGGTGGGGTATTCTTCTTCCTTCAGGCCCAGGGATGCGTGCTTGTGGGCCACGCGGGAGAGGACCTCGTCCGGGTAGGAGTCCGGGTGCTCGACAATGTAGGAAGCGAATACTGCGATGGAGCCAGCCAGTGCGCGAGGCTGAGTGCCTTCAAGCTGGGAGGAGCGGGAGAACATGCCGTCCATCAGGTCGGGGCGGGCGGCGAACATTCGACGGTAGAAGTCGGGGGTGATGTCGTTAATGCGCTCAGCAATGATGGGCAACGTTGCCTCAATAATGGGGCGGGACTTCTCGGAGAGCATCGGTGCGTGCCTTCTTCCTGTGTGGTCACCTCGGTCATTGTGGCGAGGCCCCTCAATATCGGTGTTGCGGGGCGTTCACTCAGACAGCTTAGTTGGTGACAGAGTGTTTATAAAGCACCCTTACCGTAGCATTTTGCGGGGTGCTTGCGCTGAGTGCAGGTCACTTTCTGAGGGATATTGAGGGGTCTAGGTGAGACTTATGGTTCAGCTTGACTCAAAGAGAGAGCCGAGCGTCACACTATATATTTTCAGCACTCCCTTTGAGTTCGCCGCGTGACTAGCCCCGGAGTGTGCATAAAAATTCTGGCATGGAAATATATTTACTATGGAAAGTATGCAGTGCGGTGCAAAAATGAATATGGTCACATTTTCCGCATTTGAAAAGCGAATTTGCAATATTCTGCACTTACTGCACAATTTCGGGGTTTGCACAGGTGCCAACAACCGCGCACGCAGAGTCAAAAACACTCCCCCGCGGCCTTCAAAACCCCCACGAAACACCCCCGCGCGAACCGCCTAACAGTCCCCCGCATCAAGCGCAGAAACACCCTAAACTCCGTATTAAAAACTCTGTGGAGCCTTCCACTGAAAAGCTCCACAGGTATCACGTATCTCTTGAATACTTACGACTAGCGCGCAGGCAACGCGTTCTCCGGAGGCGCAAAGCCCAGCTCAACAAACACCGGACCCACGGGGCGCGCACCGGCAGTCAACTCGCTAATCACAACCGAATCCACCGAAGCATAGAATGCCTCACGCGCCTTTGCCAGCACATTGCGCAGGCGACAGAACTTATCGAGGGGGCAGTGGCCATTCTCGTCCTCGCACTCAATCATGGGGATATCGCCCTCAGTAGCGCGAAGAACGGTGCCGACGGTCGCAGAACGTCCCGCATCGGAAAGCATGACGCCACCGGCGCGACCGCGAGTCGAGTCCAGGTAACCCATGTTCACGAGGAAAGCTACAGCCTTCGCCACGTGGTTGTAGGGGGTGTCCACACCTTCAGCGATCTTCTGGGTGGAAAGCTTCTGACCGGGCTCCAGAGCAGACAGGAGCATCAGAACGCGGAGCGAGACATCCGAGAATGCTGTCAAACGCATGGATACTCCTTCTAATCTCTCGTGCCACCACATATCAGTACATGTAGCAGCGGATATGCGCAGCTCGTGAAAGCCATGCGCATTCAAAAATCTTACATTGGAATTGTATAGGGGTGATAAGAGAGGCAAGAAATTATAACCAGCTGCTTCTGTACCCCAACCACCCCGGCGGGGATTTAAAGTATTTCTCAAGAGCAAGTGGACTGCATAGCCTTACATTCACACCTTTGCGAGAAAACTTATCATTCCCCCCAGCTGACGGGGATTCAAATTTTCCCCAAGCAGAAGGAAGGAGCGGAATCTCATCGGGAGATTCCGCTCCTTCAATGCGCTAAACCTTAGGTATTAGCTGGAATGTCTTAGCCCTCCAGAGCCTTTGCCAGAGCGTCGCGCTGTTCGCGAACCTCAGCAGGCAGCTTGTCGCCGAACTTCTCGAGCCACTCGTCGATGCTGGGCAGCTCAGCAACCCATTCTTCCTTCGAGACAGCCAGAGCAGCCTTCAGTTCTTCCTCGGAGATTTCCAGACCGGTCAGGTCCAGGTCTTCCTTGGTGGGAACGGTGCCCAGGAAGGTCTCCTGGCCGCCAGCCTTGCCGTCGAGGCGGTCGCAGATCCACTTCACAACGCGAGAGTTCTCGCCGAAGCCGGGCCATGCGAAGCCACCGTCGGGGGTACGGCGGAACCAGTTGACGTAGTAGACCTTCGGCATATTCTCAGCGCCGTGCTTCTTGCCCAGGTCCAGCCAGTGCTTGAAGTAATCACCAGCGTTGTAGCCGATGAAGGGCAGCATTGCCATCGGGTCGCGGCGAATCACACCGACAGCGCCCTTAGCAGCCGCGGTGGTCTCGGAGGAGAGGGTAACTGCGCGGAAGACGCCCTGCTCCCAGCTCTCGGACTCGGAAACCAGGGGGATGGTGGTCTTGCGGCGACCGCCCAGAACGATAGCGCTCAGCGGCACACCCTCGGGGTCGTAGTACTCGGGAGCGAGCATGTCGACCTGGGATGCGGGGGTGCAGAAGCGGGAGTTCGGGTGAGCTGCCGGGCGGCCGGACTCGGGGGTCCAGTCCTGACCGGTCCAGTCAATCAGGTGCTCGGGAGCCTCATCGGTCTTACCCTCCCACCAGACGGAGCCGTCGTCGGTCAGTGCAACGTTGGTGAAGATGGTGTTGCCCTTGGCGATAGCCTTCATAGCGTTCGGGTTGGTGGAGTAACCGGTGCCCGGTGCCACGCCGAACAGGCCAGCCTCGGGGTTGACCACGCGTGCCTGGTGGTTCTCATCGAACTCGATCCATGCGATGTCGTCGCCGACCATCTCAGCCTTCCAGCCGTCAATGGTGGGTTCCATCATTGCGAAGTTGGTCTTGCCACATGCGGAAGGGAACGCTGCGGAGATGTAGCGAATCTTGCCCTCGGGGTTGGTGACCTTCAGGATGAGCATGTGCTCTGCCATCCAGCCCTCATCGCGACCGATAACGGATGCGATACGCAGTGCGTAGCACTTCTTACCGAGCAGTGCGTTACCGCCGTAGCCGGAGCCGAAGGACCAGATTTCGCGGGTCTCGGGGAACTGGACGATGTACTTCTCGGGGTTGCAAGGCCAGGGAACATCTTCCTGACCGGGCTCCAGGGGTGCACCAACAGAGTGCAGAGCCTTGACGAAGAAGCCGTTGGTCTCGTTCAGCTTGGCAAGAACGTCCTTACCAATGGTTGCCATGATGCGCATGGAGCAGACAACGTATGCGGAGTCGCTGAGCTCAACAGCAATCTTGGGGTTCTTAGCCTTCAGGGAGCCCATGACGAAGGGAATGACGTACAGGGTACGACCGCGCATGGAGCCCTCGAACAGACCGGTCAGGGTCTGCTTCATTTCGACGGGGTCGCGCCAGTTGTTGGTCGGGCCTGCGCCTTCTTCAGTCTCGGAGCAGATGAAGGTGCGCTCCTCGACACGTGCAACGTCGTCGGGATCGGAGAAAGCTGCGTAAGAGTTCGGGAATTCGTGATCGCTGAGGCGAACGAAGGTACCGGCGTCAACCAGTTCCTGTGCCAGGCGGTCATATTCTTCCTGGGAGCCATCGACCCAGTAGATGTGTGCGGGCTGGGTCAGTGCCGCAACCTCGCGAACCCAATCCAGGAGGCCCTGGTGGGTGGTAGGTGCGCTCTGCAGCTCCTTTTCGAGTTCGGCAGAGAGAGTACGAGTTGAGGTGTCAGCCATTGACATTTTCCCCTTCAATCGGTGGCCCGGATACTACATTGATCCGGTTAGGTCTGCGGTAACAAAGAAGCAGTTAAACACTACAAGCGTGCAAACAAATGTGAATATGCACGCTTGGACAGTCTCCACTTCCTCGTGATGCTTACAGAATAACGCATTAATGGTCTGCAGAGCTTTCTATGACACCATTTCTTAAGTTCTGCGCATCACATTCTTAGAGTGCGAGAAGATTTTTTGGAGGATTTCGAGGTGATTCGGCAGGGTCGAGGAGGGTGTTCCGAGTGTCCGTGAGCTAGGTTTTGGGGTGGAACAAAAATATTTTAAAAAAATTTTAAGAGCACAAAACCCCCGGAATCATGCGGTAAAACAGGGCATTATCGAGTCTTTCGGAGGGGATTTTGGGTCAATTTCGAGTTTTTCGGCTTGCGCACCCTTGGAGACATCCGTATAGTAGTACCTGTTGCCGCGACGGGTTGAAGAAATCCGAAGCGAGGAACATGCGCCTGTAGCTCAACGGATAGAGCATCTGACTACGGATCAGAAGGTTGGGGGTTCGAATCCCTTCGGGCGCACCACCGATCCCCGGTTCTTTGGAACCGGGGATTTTTTGTATGCCCTAGAAGATATGCCCCAGAAGATATGCCCCGGAAGACACGCCCGGGAAGATGTCTTTGGGAAACAAGCACGCAGAAAACGCTCTGACACAAGCCCCGGGCAGGGCTCAAGCCACTGCACAGTACAACATGTTGCAGTACGACACGCCGCAGGCTCTAGCTAGGTGTAGCAAGGACGCTTCACCAGCTGACGCTGCCCCATCCGTGCCAAAAACCGCGCCCCAAAGCACCCCAACCTGTGAATCCACAGATTTATGCTCCCAGATGACGTGCCCCGGGGCACACCCGCCAAAAAACGCATAGGATGGAAAGAGGACCCTCCACACATAGGCTGGAGAGCAGACAACGCGAAGGAGCACTATGGCACAGCTATCCATTCCGCAGTCCCTGATAGGTGCACTCATCGATATAGCCGACCTTGGAACACTCGACTACTTCCCGCCCACCGAACGATGCGCCCACTGGTCCCTCTATGACGCGCAGCGCCAGGAGCTCCTCTGCCCCTGCACACCCGCCGCCAACACCACCGCGGAGAAGCTCTTTGAGGCCGCGGCGAAGATTCTCTACGAGAATTTCCCGCGATATATCGATTCGCCCGAGGAAATCATTCCTTATACTTCCCGCCAGGAACTCGTTGCCGCCCTACGCCGCGGCGATGAGGAAGCCAGCGACACTAAGCCTGCTGAAGAGGAACAGACCGACCTGCAGGCAACCGAAGCGGCCGAAGCCTCCATGGCTGAGACTCCCGTCGCAGAGGCCAACGAGGGTGTAGTGAGTGAGGACGCCGCGGTGAGCGCAACCGCTACTCCCCAGCCGGCAACCCCGAAGCCTGCGGCGCCGAAGCCGGCGCCCTCCCCCGCGCTCTTTGCCGCCCGCGCGGCACAGGCACCCGCCCCGACTCCCAGCCCTGCTCCCAGCGTGCCGGAAGAAGCATCTGTGGAAGCACCCGCAGAGGCAACAGCAGAAAAGACGGCTCCTATACCGACGCCCGCCACGGTTGCTCCCGCAGCGCCCAAGCCCGCAGCACCGAAGCCGGCAGCGCCTACTCCCGGTACGCCCTCCCCCGGCATGTTCCGCAAGTCCACGCTGACCTACCGCCCGCCGCGCATCGAAGAGTACCTGGAGGGTCTGCGTGCCCGCCAACAGGCTGCCGAAGCCGCAGAAGCTACCCATACGGCAGTAGCTAGCGAGCAGGCACCTGTTGAAGAGTTGCCCGTACTCAGCCAGTCCCTACCGAGTGCGCCCGCCGCTCCGGAGACGAATACCCCGAAGCCGAGCGCGCCGAAGCCCGCAGCCCCGGTCCCTGCTGCTCCGGCGGCCCTCAGCGAGCCCGCGGCTCAGCCGGTAGCCGCCGAACCGACCGCGCCTCGCGGCGTCAGCGAAGAGGACCGCGAACGCAGCTACCGCCTGCGCCCGAGCCTGCGCGCCCGCCTCGAACGCGAAAACATCAGCGAAGAGCTCGTGCGCACCATCCTGCGTGAAGGCGCGGCAGAACGACTCAACGACTGGACGATTCGCTTCACCCACGACGATTACCGGGTGGACGTCAACACCGCCTCCGCAGAAGTCATTACGGTCATTGACGAATACGACGCCGAATACAACGAAGCGGCGCAGGCATCCCTGGCGCAGGGCGAATACAACTCGCTCAACGCCCTGGAACTCGAATTCAGCGAGCGCGCCCGCACCTTCTTGAAGAAGAACCCGCCCTTCGTCTTCGATCTGATGCTTCATGCCCTGAGCAACCCCGAGAGCGTGCGCATGGCTGAAGGCTGGACCCGCATCTACGCGGCGCAGGGTCTGGAAATTGCGATTTCGCCCGATGAGCGGACCGTTATGGCTCTGGCGAAGACCCCGGATTTCCATCACCTGCACGCCGAAACCCTGCGCAAGGCGCAGCTCGAAGAGCTCAGTAATGCTCTGGCTCAGCAGGCGGAAGAACCAGAAAATGCCGCTGATTGGGCAGAAGATGGCGCAGCCCAGGCAGAAAACACCGTTGAGGAGGAGAAATAATGTCCGCTAAGCAGATTACCGTTCCTCTTGAGGTGTACGTTCGCCTGCAGGAGCTTGCCTCCCTCGCAACCTATAGCTACCGGGAGAACCAGGGTTCCGAAGAGAGCGCGGCAAACGATAAGCCGTGGGATTTGCTCACTAAGGACGGCGCCTCCCTGCTCGATGAGAACGGCGCGCTCAAGCCCGAAGCCGCAGAGCTCTACTTCACCCTGTTGCCGCTCATCGCCCAGGAATTCGTGGAGCAACAGCAGGCACTCGTGGACGCATACCGTCAGGCGCCCAAGCCCGCCGCCGCACGCGCCAAGATTCGCCCCTCCAACCAGCGCCTCATCCCGCTGACCGAGGTGCCGCTGGAGAACCAGCGTATTGCCGCGCGCATCGAGAAGGAATTCTACGGCGAGGTGCCGCCGCGCCGCCGTATCTACGGCGTGCTCCCGGGCGTGATGGACTATATGATGCGCCACGGTCTCACCTACGAGCTACTGCTGGACATCATCGAATCGCCCGCAAGCACCGTGGTTCAAGAGAGCGCGCAGGAGAACCGTTACGGCCGCGAAGTCACCCTCTACACGCATGAAGAGGAAGGCTACCAGGTGGTGCTCAACCCCCTGACTGCCGAAGTGCTCGCGCTGCGCCCGCTGCAGGCTCTGGCGGGAGGCTACCAGCTCTCCCCCGATGCTCAGGCACAGCTGAAGGCGCTCGGTCTGACCGGCGAGTACATTGCCCGCATCCTGGATGAGGCTGAGGACCGCCGCCCAATTCCCGGCAGTAGCCGCACCGTGTACTCGCTCAACGGCTACCAGGTGGAGTTCTCGCACTCCGACCAGCAGGTAATCCGTATTAGCCGCGGCACCGCGCCCAGCCGTAACCCCTTCGAGTCGCAGCCGAGGATGAGCGGCACAAAGAGGCAGCGCGGCCGCAAGATCCCGCACGATGTGGATGCGTTCGTGCAGCTGTTGCAAGAGCACGGCTTCACCATCACCATGGGCGGTAAGCACTACGATATTCGCCACGAGAAGCTGGCTCCGGGTCAGAAGGCGGTCACCTCCGTAACCCCCTCGGATTCGCAGCGCTGGCACCTGAACTCGGCGCGCCAGATCCGCAATACCTTCGGTATCGACCTGCGTTACGCTGATCCGCGCGATAGTGTACGCGGTATTGTGCGCGGCTCGGGACGAAACACCCAGAATACTGATGACCACAGCGCAGAAAAGCAGGACGCCGAGAAGAGCGCGGAGAAGACGGCGGAGAAGGAATCCGAGTAGGTCTTCGTCACAGTTGAAGCATAGCCGTTGAAGCGCGCCCGCGTGCCGGTTCTTTATACTGCCCCCAGCATGTCTTTGCATCTGGGGGCAGTATTCATATGCGCCTATATCCCGCGTTGTCAGGGCAATACGGGGTAGACTGGGGGCAATACAGACATGCTATTCAGCATAAAAATTAATATGCGTTCCCGTGATATGCGTGACGGTAGGGTTGGGGATGCGCCACAAAGTACGGTGAATAACAGCCCCTACCTCTACAATAGAAACGCATCACTACAGAAGAAGGAGAACGCATGGGCGTAACGATTAAGGTCACTGACGAAGCAGGCGTAAACTACGACATTCAGTGGGAAGACCACCACACCCTCCTGGAAACCCTCCAGGCTAACGGCGTGCCGGTCCTCGCAACCTGCGGTGGTAACGCATCCTGCGCTACCTGCCACGGCTTCATCGACCCCGAGCACTTCGAGGCTTCCGGTGAGCGCACCGAAGCTGAGCAGGACCTGCTCGACATGGTCGACGATGTCGCCAACGAGTACTCTCGCCTGTGCTGCCAGGTCGAGTACGCCCCCGGTATGGACGGAGCAGAAATCCAAATGCAGGCGGCGATGTAATCATGTTTAAATCGGCTCAGGTACTCGCATCAACCACCCTCCTCTGTTGCGTGCTAGCGCTCAGTGGATGCGGCGCGTCCCAGGCCGGTCAGGAAGCTGAAGGCACCTCGGCCCAGCCGAGCGCTTCGGCTTCGGTCAAGCCCGGCACGATTCGAGTAGCCTCCGACGGGGCTACCCCTTCGGTGAGCCCGGGCTCCATTACCGTGGTGAACTCCCCCGACGCGGAACACCACGAGTCTTCCTCTGAGCACTCCGAGTCTTCCTCCCACACCGAGACTCACGAGTCGAAGCAGAGCTCTGACTCTCATTCCTCTGAGTCCTCCCACGAGGGTTCCGAGCAGAACAAGTCGGACGACTCTGATTCTCAGCAGGACTCCCAGAAGAGTTCAGACTCGTCTTCGCAGTCGGGTTCTCGCTCTTCGGGCAACTCTTCGAACTCCTCCGGTTCCTCGAACTCGTCGAATTCTTCCAACTCCTCGAATTCCTCGAGCTCTTCGGAGAAGTCCTCTAACTCCTCCAACAACAACGTTGAGGGTCCCGGCCAGTGCGATTTGGATGACCTGAACGTTTCGGTTGCTATTGGAGAAGGCTCCCCCGGCGCCCGAAACTACACCCTGTACTTCCAGAACTCCTCGAACTCCCCCTGCACCCTGCGCGGCTACCCGCGCGTGGTCCATGCGGGTCCTTCGGGAACCTGGGTTGGTCGTGAGGCTTCCACCTCCGACGAGTACATGAACCCTGCGGGTGTGACCCTCAACCCCGGCGATAGCACCACCGCGGTGCTGCGTTCGGTGTACCCGGCACGCTTCGGTGACGATTGCGGCAGCCGCCCGGTTCAGGGCTTCCTGGTGGGTCTTCCCTCCGGTTCCGGTGGCGTGATTGTTCCGCTGGATACGACCGCATGTTCCTCGTCTGTTCCGCAGCTGTCGGTGGGTCAATTTGGTGCCCGCTAACGCGGCGTTGCAGATGTGACAACATCTCTGGCACGTTGTGTGCGCATATAGTTCGCATATAGTTCAAGGGCGGTTCCCCTCGATGGGGAACCGCCCTTGAACTGTCTATAAACCTAGGGTTTAGCTTGAGCTATGCGGTAGCCGCACGCTCTTAGAGGGAGCGAGCGACCTCGTCGTGGCTGAAGCGTGCACCGCGCGGGTATGCGGGAGCCTCGCCGTGACCGATGTTGACGACGAGGAAGGGGATCTCTGCGTTATCCGCGAAGAATTCCTTCTTGATGCCGGCGAAGTCTGCGCCGGTCATGGGGCCAGCATCCAGGCCGAGGGCGCGGATTGCGGTGATGAAGTAGCCTGCCTGCAGGTGAGCGCTCAGCTCAGCGGCGGGGGTAGCAAGCTCCTCGGAGGTGTAGAAGCCCTTGATGAAGCCGGCAGCGTTGGGGTTGAAGGTGTCAGCATGCTCTACCCAGTTTGCGTCTGCGGAGAGAATCGCGGTGACCGGTGCCGCCTGAGTCTTAGCCTTGTTGCCGTCTGCCAGGTGTGCGACGAGGCGCTCGCGTGCCTCGGGGCTCTTGACCCAGGTGATGCGCAGGGGCTGGCTGTTGAAGGCGGTGGGGCCGTAGAAGGTCAGCTCCTGGATGCGGCGCAGCTGCTCGTCGGTGACGGGCTCCTCGGTGAAGGAGGAGACGGTGCGCGGCTCGTGGAAGAGGTTAATGAGCTGTTCGTCGGTCAGGCGGGTCATGGTGGTGCTCCTTTGTGTTGTTCTCTCAGTCAATTACTTTACAAGTAAAACATTACGGGCTTGTTAGGAACCTGTCAAGCACATCTTCCTCCCCCAGCCCCCAACAATTCAAGAGGCGCACACCATAAACCCCGCCATAATAGATACATGACCGACGCACTCTCCCACTTCTCCGCACCCGTACGCGACTGGTTCCGCGCCACCTTCAGCGCACCCACCGCCGCCCAGGAAGGCGCATGGGAGAGCATCCGCAACGGCAACAACACCCTCATCATCGCCCCCACCGGCTCCGGCAAAACCCTCGCCGCATTCCTCTGGGCACTCGACGCCCTGCACCGCGAACACGAAGCCGGAACCGCAGGCGGCACGCGCATCCTCTACATCTCGCCCCTCAAAGCACTCGGTGCCGACGTCGAACGTAACCTGCGCGCACCCCTTGCCGGAATCACCCGTCTGAGCGGAAACAACACGGGTGAACCCAGCATCAGCGTGGGCGTGCGCAGCGGCGACACCCCCGCCCGCGAACGCCGCCAGCTCATCAGCAACCCGCCCGACATTCTCATCACCACCCCCGAATCCCTCTACCTCATGCTCACCAGCGCCGCCCGCAACACCCTCGCGGGCGTCACCACCGTGATTGTGGACGAGATTCACAACCTCGCCGCCACCAAACGCGGCGCGCACCTGGCGGTCTCCCTCGAACGCCTCGACGCGCTCCTCGAAAAGCCCGCACAGCGTATCGGCCTCTCCGCAACCGTCGAAAACCCGGAGGCGGTCGCCCGGTTCCTCGGCGGCATTCAGCCGGTGACCATCATGAGCCGCCCGGTCGCCAAAGAATGGGACCTGCGTCTGAGCGTGCCCGTACCCAATATGGCGGCGCTCGGAGGCGCCAACGACTACGGGCAGGGGCTCTACGCCCCATCAGAATATGCGCCCTCGGAGGTGCCGGGCGGCGGGGGCTCAACTTCTGCCGGCTCGGCGCAGGGCGCGGCACAGCCTGCCCCCAGCGCAGCGAATACCCCGGCAAGCGCGCCCTACACGCTGGAAGATGCCATTGGCGTATTCCCCGGGCAGGAAACTGGTCAAGAAACCGGACAAGAAACCGGACAGGCAAACCCGGCGCGACAGGGCAATAACGCCGCGCCCAAAAATACGCTCACCATCCCGGAAGAATCACTCCGTGAAACTGCCGATAGCGAGCGTCCCGAGACTTCCATCTGGCCGCGCGTACAGGAGCGCATCGTCGACCATATCGAGAACAACCGTTCTACAATTGTTTTCGTTAACTCGCGCGGACTAGCGGAAAAGCTCACCGCAGCACTCAACGATATTCACCTGCGCCGCGTCCTCACGCAGCGGGGAATCGACCCCGAAGACTACGCGGCAGGCATCTGCGACATCGCCGAGGTGCCGCCGCTCGCCCGCGCGCACCACGGCTCCGTATCCAAGGAACAGCGCACCCTCATCGAGGAGGCGCTCAAGGGCGGAACCCTGCGCTGCGTGGTCGCCACCAGCTCCCTGGAACTGGGCATCGATATGGGCCACGTGGACCTCGTGATTCAGGTGGCGGCGCCTCCCTCGGTTGCTTCCGCACTTCAGCGCGTGGGCCGCGCCGGACACCGCGTGGGTGAAATTTCGCGCGGATTCTTCTACCCCAAGCACCGCGGCGACCTGCTCGGCGCAACCGTCACCCTCGCCGGCATGCGCAGCGGAACCCTCGAGCCGCTTGCCATCCCCACTAACCCCCTGGACGTACTCGCGCAGCAGACCGTCGCCGCCTGCGCGTTAGGCCCCATCAGCGTGGACTCCTGGTACGAGGCGCTACGCCGCAGCGCACCCTACGCCGAGCTGCCGCGCGCCCTCTTCGACTCCGTGCTCGAAATGCTCGCCGGACGCTACCCCTCCGACGAGTTCGCTGAATTGCGCCCGCGCATCATCTGGGATCGCACCCCCACCGAGGAGGCGCCCTCCGGCAGTATTGAGGGCCGCCCCGGTGCGCAGCGCCTCGCCGTCACCAGCGGCGGCACGATTCCCGACCGCGGGCTCTTCCCCGTCTACCTGGTCAGCGGCGATGAGGAGCGCGGTCCCAAGCGTGTGGGTGAGCTCGACGAGGAAATGGTGTACGAATCCCGCGCCGGCGAGGTCATCACCCTCGGCGCGAGCAGTTGGCGCATTGAAGAAATTACGCACGATGCGGTGCGGGTCTCCCCCGCGCCCGGTCAGCCCGCGCGCCTGCCCTTCTGGCACGGCGACCGCATGGGCCGCCCCTACGCCCTGGGCGTGCAGACGGGTGCGTTCACGCGCGCCCTCTCCAGCCTGGACGCCACCGATAGCGCCGCCGCCCGCCAGCAGCTCGAACAGCTCGGACTGGACACCTGGGCGGTCGATAACCTGCTCGCCTACCTGCGTGAGCAGCGCGAATCCACCGGGGCGGTCCCCTCCGACACCCGCATGATTGTGGAGCGGCACCGCGACGAACTGGGCGATTGGCGCGTGGTCCTGCACTCGCCGCTCGGCTACGGGGTGCACGCGCCCTGGGCGCTGGCGGTGCGCGCCCGCATTGAGGAGCGGTACGGGGTGGATGCTTCCGTCATGGCGAGCGATGACGGCTTGATTCTGCGCCTGCCCGCGATGGAGGATGTGCCGCCCGGCGCTGATCTGTTCCTCTTCGGCCCGGACGAGCTGGAGGCGATTGTCACCGAACGCGTGGGCGATTCGGCGCTTTTTGCGTCTCGGTTCCGTGAGAATGCGGCGCGTGCCCTGCTGTTGCCGCGCCGTGATCCGGGTAAGCGCACCCCGCTGTGGCAGCAGCGTCAGCGTGCGGCGCAGCTACTGGATGTGGCGCGTAAGTACCCTGATTTTCCGGTGCTTTTGGAGACGGCGCGCGAGTGTCTGCAGGATGTGTACGATGTTCCGGCGCTGGTTCAGGTGCACCGTTCGTTGCAGTCTCGGGCGGTGTCCATGCTGGAGGTTGAGACGAACGACCCTTCGCCTTTTGCGCGCACCCTGCTCTTTGAGTACGTTGCCGAGCACCTCTACGACGGCGATGCGCCCGCCGCCGAACGCCGCGCTGCCGCGCTCTCGCTGGACCCGGCTCTGCTGGCTGAGTTGCTGGGGTCGAGCGGTCTGCGTGACCTGCTGGATCCGGCGGTTCTGGTGCAGACTCAGCAGCGTCTGCAGCGCACGGGTGAGCGTTACCGCGCCTGCGGTGTGGAGGGCGTGGCGGATTTGTTGCGTCAGCTGGGCCCGTTGAGCGCGCGGGAGTTGAGCCTGCGCTTGCGTGCCGACAACCCGCGGACTGAATCTGCGGCACACGGTTCTCAGGATTTCGGAGAGTCCGAGGATTCTGAAAACTACGGCGAAGAGTACGGCGAGGAGTACGGCGCGCACGCCAGCACGGATCAGGCGCGCACCCTGGCGGAGGAGCTGGTGCGCTCGCGCCGCGCATTCTCGTTCATGGGAGCTGCCGATATGGGAGCTGCCGACGGTTCCGCCGAGCCGCAGCTGTACTATGCGGTGGTTGAGGATGCCGCGCGTCTGCGCGATGGGCTGGGCATTATGCCTGCCGCGGCGCTTCCTGTAGCCCTTCTGGAGCCGGTCGCGGAGCCTTTAGAGGATCTGGTTTCTCGCTATGCGCGCACCCACATTCCCTTCACGGCGCAGCAGGCGGCGGAGTATTTTTCGCGCCTGACCCCGGTGGGTGTGGGCGTGCTGACTCCGGTGTTGCAGCGTCTTCAGCAGCAGCGCCGCCTGAGCTCCGGCGAGTTCCTGCCCGAGGTGCTGCGTGCTTTGGGGTCTGCCGGTGTTGAGTGGGTGGATGCTCAGGTTTTGCGTACGATTCGTGCCCGCTCTCTGGCGGCGTTGCGTGAGGAGATTGAGCCGGTATCGGCACAGGTCTATGGCGTTTTCCTACCTTCCTGGCAGAACGTTCGTTCTTTATCCGTGCGGGTTGCTCAGACCCTGCCGGAGGCGAGCGCCTACGGTGCGTTCATGCCCTCCCGCCGCGCCGCCACGGTGGTGGGCGAGAGGGTGGCACCCCTCGGCTCGGCGGCAGAGAATGGCGCAGAACATACGGGACAAGATTCCGCCTCCGCCACGGAGGATCTGCTCACCGCCATCGACCAGCTGGCGGGTGTGCGCGTACCGGCTTCCGCGCTGGAGACGCTGATTCTTCCGGCGCGCGTGCCCGGCTACCAGCCGCACATGCTGGACGAGCTTATGGCAAGCGGCAGGGTGTTCTTCACCGGCGCCGGGCAGCTCGGCGGCGGTAGCGCGCAGAAGTCTGACGGCTGGATTCGCCTGCACTTGAGCGAGAGTTCCTCGCTGACCCTGGGTGAGGACTACCCGGAGCAGCTGTTGCGCGCGGAGAACCCTGAGCTTTGGGAGGCACTGCAGGCTCCGGGCACGCTGGAGCACGCCATCTATGAGGCGCTGGCTCACGGCGGCCTGTTCGTGCCGGCGCTGCGTGAGCGAGTGGCGCAGCTGATGAGCGTGGCGGCACCTGCCGGTCAGGTGGTGACTTTCCCGGATGCGGCGGAGGTTTCGGCGGCGCTGTGGCGCCTGGTGTGGGCTGGTGCGGTGACGAACGATAGTTTCGCGCCGGTTCGGGCGATGCTTGCGGGCGTGCGCAGTGCGCATCCGACTCCGGCGGCCCCTGCGCGTCTGTCGCGGGTGGGCCGCCGCGGTGCGGGGCGTATTGCGGCGGCGCGCGCCTCCATGGGTAACGGCTTGGCGGGCGGTTACGGCGCTGATAGCTATGGTTCCAGCGGCTACTCTGCGCCTGCCGCCGGGCGCGGTCTGCGTTCCCTGCGCGGCGGGCTCCATGCCGTCGCTCCCGCCGTTGCCCCGCAGGATAGCGGTCGCTTCTCGCGCGTGGACACGCTGTTGCAGGAGCCGGTGGAGGCGACGGTTGCGGCGCTCGCACGCGCCGACCTGCTACTGGACCGCTACGGTGTGCTGACTCGAGGGTGCCTGCAGGTGGAGGATTCTGCTGGCGGGTTCTCGCAACTGTACCGGATTTATTCGGCGGCTGAAGATCGTGCGCTGGTGCGTCGCGGCTACTTTATTGAGGGTTTGGGTGCGGCGCAGTTTGCCGCCCCCGCGACGGTGGACCTGCTGCGTTCTACCGCCGATAGCCTCAGTGTTCCCGCAGGTCCACAGGGTTTTGGCGCGACACAGGGTTTTGGTGCGAGTGCCTACACCCCGCAGCGTACCGATACGGAGCGGGTGTACGGCACGTTCACGGTGACCCTGTTGGCGGCGACCGACCCGGCGAACCCGTACGGTGCGGCGCTGAGCTGGCCCGCGATTCCCTCCTTTGCGCACGAGGGCGAGGGCACCGTGAAGCACCGTCCGGCACGCAAGGCGGGTGCCTGCGTGGTGCTGGTGGACGGCGCACCGGTGCTCTATGTGGAGCGTGGCGCGAAGACCCTGTTGGCTTTCACTACCGACCCGGTACTTCTGGAGGCGGCGGCCCCCGCCCTGGCGCGCCTGGTGTCCACCGGTGGCGCGGAGAAGATTTCGGTGGAGAAGGTCAACGATGTGGAGCTTTTGGGCACCCACACGGTGAGCACATCCACATTGGGCGCATCCGGCGGCGAGGTTGTAGAGCATCCGGTGGAGGCGCTGCGTGCGGCGCTGCAGGCGCAGGGGTTCTACGCGACGGTTCGTGGCCTGTCGCTGCGCCGTTCCATTTAGACTGCGCCGTTCCATTTAGCCCGAGCCTCAAGCTTAGCCTCAGGGTAAAATTATTTCTTCAACCTCAACTTGAGCATCATAATGCCCCGCACCCTCACGGAAGGGGATGCGGGGCATTATGTTTCCCTACTCACGAACCGGGTGGTGTTCCCGGAGTCCACCACGTCGCAAGCGGCGTAGCGGAGGAATAACCGCCCGGATGTCCACGTCATCTTTGCCGTGGAGCACATAACCAAACATCGGAGCGGGAAGTCCTGTGTAGACCTGTCACTTCTTGAGGCGGCTAGTAGCCGCCGGTGAGGGTGTCCACGGCACCCAGGCACAGGTCGATAGCTTCTTCGAGCCCGAGCCCGCGGGAGCGAACGGTGCGCTGATCGCGGGGGTTGAGCTGCACGACGTGCATGGCGAAGTAGTCGACGAGCTGCAACCAGCCTCCGAGGATGACGCGGGTGCGGTCATTAATCGGCATGCCGGTGCGTTCAAGCATCCATTCGAGGTAGTCGGTAGGGTTGTTCGGGAAGTCCTCCCCACCGGGGGTGGGAACGCCGGCTACAACGAGGAAGTACGTGCGTAGCGCATTGCGCAACGCCTCTTCGGGGTTTTCGTGGTGCTCGCCAAGAGCCTCAAGGACTGCGTTGGCTTCGCGTCGGGTGACGGCTGCCGCCAGGGAGTCCTTGCCGGGAAAGTAGTGGTAGAGCAGGGCGCGGGTAATGCCTGCATCGCGGGCGATAGCGCTCATGGAGGCACCGAGCACGCCGCGACGAGTGAAATGTTCTGCAGCAATTTTCAGAATTTGCTCTTCGCGTTCGTGCGGTTCCATGCGCAGGGCACCGGTGCGAGGCTCCGCATTCTTTTGTGAATGTTCCATAACCTCTCCTATCGCATTTTCCGGTGCTTTGGAATTGTCCGATTGCACCGCTGTATTTGGGGGTGTTCCTTTAACCTCTGCATCCTTGCGCTGTTTCTGTCCCATTTCGACCCCTTCGTTCGAAATATCGAACTTCTGTGTCTTAATCGTACCGCTTTAAGGCTACTTTCAGCCTTTATTAAGGCGTTTATGACGTAGGGTGCCCAGGTTAGCATGTCTTTAATTGCTTTACATCTTTTATACTTAGAAAAATCAAAGGGGCTAAATTGAGGGTTATTGATTTATGATTTGACAGCATTTTCGAAAATACCGCACTTAAACGCTGTTTTTTGTAAAATTAATGTAGTTTTTTTAAATTAAATGTCCAATAATTTCAAAAATTTGTGAAGTTTTCGTTTTCTGTTCCACATATTCACACAAACATTCATGAGTGTCAGACAAAACTGTCTTCTGCAACCCCACACCCAAGCCCACGGTAATATTTCCACCCGCACGTAGCTCAGCCCAACTCACTCAGTACGCCTCCAGCTTGTCTCCAAGCCAACCCCGCGCAGGCGGTAGAGTAGAGCCATGCCCGCACAGAACACCCCACGCCCGCAGCCTATCGCACGCCCCGATACACAGCAGGGAATACAGCTCGCCTATCAGGCAAAGCCTGCACGCCGCACGCATCACCGTCTGCTGACCCCTCCGCTGGCTCAGAAGAACGGTATCGACCCGATTCAGCTGATCCTGCCGCGCGTGGAGGAGCTCCCCGCCGAGCTCACCCCGAACAATACGGCCCCGGCAACCATTGCGGATTACCTGGTTGCGCGATTCTACCCGAACGACCCGCAGATTATTCACGCCCGCTTTAATACCGGTGAGGTGCGCCTCGATGACGGCACGGTGCTGACCAGCGATAGCCCCTATATGCCCGGCGAGCGCATCTGGTACTTCCGTGAGCTTGCCGATGAGCCGCAGCTACCCTCCGATATGCCGGTGCTCTACGAGGATGAACACGTGCTGGCGATTGATAAGCCGCATTTTCTGCCGACCACCCCGCGCGGTGCCTATATTGCGCAGACCGCGCTGACCAAGCTGCGGGTGCGCGAGGACAACCCGCTGCTGATTCCGATTCACCGCCTCGATCGCCCGACCGCGGGCGTGCTGCTCTTCGCTAAGACGGTTGAGGCGCGCCGCCCCTTCCAGATGATGTTTCAGCACCGTCAGGTGTCGAAGACCTACCGCGCCGTGGCGCCGGTTCCCGCCGATGCTACCGCCGCCGAGCAGGCGTTGAGCGAGGAGGGCCTGCAGGTGCGTTCGCATATTCAGAAGATTCGTGATCAGCTGCAGGTTCAGCAACTTTCGGAGGAGCAGTGCGCGGCGCAGGGCGTGGAACCGAATACGCTGACGACCGTAAAGATTCTGCGGACTTTCACCCCGAGTGCGCAGGCTGTTGAGGGGTGGCGTGCCGAGCCTACACTGAACGAAAAACGAGAATGGACGCTCTATGATTTGGCGCCTCACACCGGCAAGACCCACCAGCTACGGGCGCACCTGAACCTTTTGGGCTCCCCCATTCTGGGCGATGTGCTCTACCCGCAGGTGCTACCCGACGCCCCAGACCGTCCCGAGTACCCGCTGCAGCTGCTGGCGTACAGCCTGCACTTTGAGCACCCCATCACCGGCGAACAGGTGGACCTGTACAGCGGGCGTTCGCTGGCTGCCGCCGCCTAACCCGTTTTTGAGTGGCGTTCACCTCGTTCCCCGCGGTGCATCTTCTCGGCGGGCTCTCGAAAAGGGATCACACCCGAGAGCCCGCCCACAGCATCCGGGCGCTCAGAGGGTAAAAGGTGGGATAATTTCAGACGTAATACTTCACCGCAACTACAGAGGGTCCATGAAATCCCAGCCGTCTTCCCACAACGAGCAGTCTCTGGAGTCGATTAGCGAGTACGCCCAGCGCACCTCCTCGCACGCCGCTACCGCAGCCGACAGCGTCACCGACACCTTCGTGCACCGCATCCTCGGTGTTCCCGGCGCCCTCATCGGTTCGGTACAGGTTCCCGACCCGCGCCCGCTGAGCCAGCGTCTGAGCGCTTGGCACTACTGGTGGCAGGCGCACCTGCTGGACTGCATAATTGATGCCGGTCAGCGTCACCTGCGCGAGGGCGATATTACTGCCGCCCAGGAGCAGCTGCACCGCGCCCGCGCACTATTGCGCGGCATTAACGTGCGTAACTACGGCCGCTTCGCTAACGACTACTTTGACGATATGGCGTGGCTAACCCTCGCGGTGGGCCGCATGAACTCCTTCTGCATTGAGCTGACCGGTGCGAACGATGTTGCCGCTCAGGATGCCGGCGCGGCTCTCTTCGAGCAGCTGGCAAAGGGCTTCTCCCCGGTGGGCGGCATGAGTTGGCGTAAGTCCAAGCGTGATTTTGTGAATGCTGCGGCGACCGCGCCGACCGCTCTGGCGTATGTGCGGGCGGGCGACCCGAAGACTGCCGCCGCGCTCATGGACTGGATGAACGAAACCCTCTGGGATGCAGAACGTTCGCTCTATATTGACGGCGTGAACGTGCGCGGCGACGAGTACGAGTACGAGCGCAGCGAATTCACCTACAACCAGGGAACCGCCCTGGGTGCCCTGCTGAGTTTGGCGGCATCCGGTGTGCCCTGCGAGGTGGACCCCGCAGAACGCGCCGAGCGCCTCATCGTCGGCATCGTCAAGCACATGACCGAAGAGGTGGAGTTCCTCTCCGGTGCGCGCCGCCGCATCCTCATCTCTCACGGTGACGGCGACGGCGGCCTGTTCACCGGCATTCTCGTGCGCTACCTGGGCATGGCGGCGTCCTCGCCGCTGCTCAGTGATGAGGCGCGAGCGCTCGCCTCGACCCTGGTGTACTCGACCGCACGCGCCCTGTGGGAGGGTCGCCGCGAGTTCGACCCCAACCTGCCGATGAACGAGTACGGCATTGACCCGAATGAGATTCGCGGTAAGGCGCTCGTGCAGTTCTCCCCGCGGTTCACCGAGCCGATGAGCAAGGTTGTGAAGCCCGGTGCACCGGTGGAGCTGTCCACTCAGGTGCAGGCGTGGACCATTTTTGAGACGGCGGCGCGCCTGGCGCATGCGCGTGACCTCGCCTCCCACAATTTCTAAGGCACGGTTTCTAAAACCCTGCTTGCTGTTCTTTGCCCCCAGCCCTAATCTTCTCCGTTCAGCGCAGAAGGTTAGGGCCTGTGCAGAAGGTTAGGGCTAGATTCATTGCGGGGGCGTACACACGGGCGTACGGTGAATTTTATGCTTGCTTCAGAATCACAACAGGTCACTGCCAGCCCGAACGCTAACACCATTTTCATGGTGTGGAAGTTCAAGGAAGACATCAGCCAGGATGCGCTCATTGAGGGGTTCCAGAACCTCTGCGGGCTCGTCATTAACCTCAACCACACCGCCGCAAACCGCTACTCGCCCGAGAACGCCAGCATTGTGCTGGGTATCAGCCACAGCGCGTGGCTGACCCTGGATCTGCCCAAGCCGCTGCCGCAGGAGCTCGTGGAGTTCGAGGAGATTAGGGGCCATAAGCACACCGCGGTGTCCACTCCCGGCGATCTGCACTTCCACATCCGCGCGACTCAGCCGTCCGTCGCCTACGATATGGCGTCCGCTATTACCGCGGCACTGCGCGATATTGCTGAGGTACTGGATGAGGTACACGGCTTCCGCTACTGGGACGGCCGCTCCATCATCGGTTTTGTGGACGGCACCGAGAACCCGCAGACCCCCGCGGCGCGCGAATACTTCGGCATCATCGGTGACAGCGACCCCATGTACAGGGGCGGCAGCTACCAGTTCGTGCAGAAGTACATCCACGACATGACCGCGTGGAACGCCCTGCCCGTCTCCGAGCAGGAGAAGGTCATTGGCCGCTCCAAGCACGACGACATCGAGATGAGCGAGGACGAAAAGCCCGCCAACTCGCACTCCGCCATCGCCAATATCGGTGACGACTTCAAGGTTATTCGCGACAACATGCCCTTCGGCACCGTGGGTAACAACGAGCTGGGCACCTACTTCATCTGCTACGCCAGCACCTTCTCGACCGTCAGGAAGATGCTCATGAACATGTTCACCGGCGTGGACGGCGCCAACTACGACCGCCTGCTGGATTTCAGCACCGCGGTGACCGGCACCCTCTTCTTCGTGCCGACCGTGGATATGCTCGGCGACTTTGCCGGCTAAGGCGAGCTAAACCCAGCTGCCCTCAGCTGAATTCTCGTGAACCCCGCCTCCGGCAAAGGAAGCGGGGTTTTCCGGTAGGCTAGGGTGTAGACATTCAGACGGAAAGCAAACAATCGAGAGAAGAATGAGCGTTCTAGATAATTCTTTCCCCACCGAGGACTTTGGCTTCACCATCACCAGCCGCCTGGCGGACACCGCCTCCCCCAGCGCTGAACGTGTAGAAGCCAACGGCGGACAGTTCCGCGGACGCACCGGTGTCATCACCACCCCGCACGGACAGATCCAAACCCCCGCCTTCACCCCCGTGGGCACCAAGGCAACCGTCAAGGCGGTCCTGCCCGAATCCATGAAGGAGCTCGGCGCTCAGGCTCTGCTCTCCAACGCCTACCACCTGTACCTGCAGCCCGGCCCCGAAATCCTCGACGCAGCAGGCGGCCTGGGTGCCTTCATGAACTGGGACGGCCCCACCTTCACCGACTCCGGCGGCTTCCAGGTCATGAGCCTGGGCTCCGGCTTCAAGAAGGTCATCGACATGGGTACCGTCGCGGACGCTAAGGGCGCCGACGGCCGCCCCCTCGGCGACGACGACGTGGCAAAGGGCAAGGAACGCCTCGCCCACATTGACGACGACGGCGTGAACTTCAAGTCGCATATTGACGGCTCGATTCACCGCTTCACCCCCGAGGTGTCCATGCAGGTTCAGCACCAGATCGGTGCCGACGTCATGTTCGCCTTTGACGAGCTGACCACCCTCTACAACTCCCGCGGCTACCAGGAGGAGGCGCTTGAACGCACCCGCCTGTGGGCGCTGCGCTGCATCGCTGAGCACCAGCGCCTGACCACTGAGCGTGTGGGCAAGCCCTACCAGGCGCTGTTTGGAGTCATTCAGGGTGCACAGTACGAGGACCTGCGCCGCAAGGCATGTCAGGACCTCGGCTCCATGCCTTTCGACGGCTTCGGCATCGGTGGTGCGCTCGAGAAGGAAAACCTCGGCACCATCGTGCGCTGGTGCGCCGAAGAGCTGCCCGAATCCAAGCCCCGCCACCTGCTCGGCATCTCCGAACCCGACGACATCTTCGTCGGAATCGAGAACGGCGTGGACACCTTCGACTGCGTCTCCCCCACCCGCGTGGCACGCAACGCAGCCGTCTACTCCCCCACCGGCCGCTACAACATCACCAACGCGCGCTTCAAGGCGGACTTCTCGCCCATCTACGAGGGCTGCGATTGCTACACCTGCACCCACTACACCCGCGCCTACCTGCGTCACCTCTTCAAGGCGGACGAGCGTCTGGCGGCGACCCTCGCCTCTATCCACAATGAGCGTTTCATCGTGCGCATGGTGGACGACGCCCGCGAAGCCATCAAGGACGGCACTTACTTCGAGTACCGTGACGAGTTCCTCGGCAACTACTACTCCGGCAAGAAGCCCTAAACCCGCTCTTCAACCCGTTTAAGGAGAACCCTATGAGCATCACTCATGTTCCCGATGAGGAGCTTCTCGTCTTCGACCACGAGATCGCAGCCCCGGTCGAGGACGTCTTCGGCGCCTACCTGGACCCCGAACTGCTGGTCCGCTGGTACGGCCCCGCCGGCTGGCACGTGCGCCCCACCGACGTTGTCGTGGAGCCCGTCGTCGGCGGCATGCAGCGCCTGTCCATGATTAACGAGGTTGACCCCTCGGTGTCCTGCATTCTGCAGAGCCGCTTTTTGAGCATTGAACCGTTCAAGGAGCTCGAATACGCCGAGCAGCTGCCCGACCATCTGGGCAACCCCGGTAGCGTGCTGGTGTACCAGCGTCACCGTTTCTTCCCCGAAACCGTGATTACCGCCGACGGCGTGGGTTCCGGTACCCGCATCGTCATTGAGATTGGTCCCATGCCCGCCTCGGTCCACGAGGAGGTGCGCACCACCTGGCGTTCGACCTTCGCCCGCCTGGATGACGTGCTCGCCGCCCGCGCACGCGGGGAGCTCTAAAACCCGCCGCGCCAGCTACCTGAGATAGCTTCGAGACACGAAAGCGCCGCGTTGACGAATCAGTCGTCAACGCGGCGCTTGTGTTTACTGCCTAAAACTTTGCCGAGGTTGAGCCGCAGGCTAGTTGGTCAGCTTCACGGTAATGACGGTGCTACCACCATCCAGGGACACGCACTCGGGGGTCGCACGATCCGCGCCGTCACCCGGCTTCCAGTAGCAGCGCGCCGACATAACGGTACGCTCACCATTCGCCTTATCGGTCACCTCGGCGGGGTTCTGCACCACAAACTGGCGGATCAGCTCACGCGCAAACAGGCAATCCACCGCGCCAGAGGCTACCTGCACGGTCGCATTATGCTTCAGGTAGCCGGTAGCATCCATGCTGCCGCAGCTACCGCCCGCAGACTGAACATCCGAGCTGGACAGGCTCGCGGTGCTCGACGCCTTCGCCACTGCACTCGCCGAAGTATTCGCCTTAGCCGATGCGGAAGGGCTCGACGCCGCGCTCGCCTGCGCGGTCGCCGTGGGGCTTGCGGTGGTGATGGTTCCGGGGCTCACGGTAGCCGCCGCGGTGGGGGCGTACACGGTACCGGCAGTCGGGGTACTTTCAGTGACCGTTGCGGTGCGGGTGGGGCTGGCGGTTGCTTTCGCGCTCGTAGCGCTGGGGCTAGGGACTACGGTAGCGCTCGGGGAGGCGGTGGTTGCGCTTCCGGAGCATGCCGACAGAGCCAGCAGGAGCGCGGCACCGAGAGCTACAGGGCTGTAGCGCTTAGCGGTGCGGAGCGTAGTAGAACGAGCCTGGGTAGAAGTCTGGTGCTTCTGTGCCGGATGCATGGTGACCTTTCTGCGTCATCGGTTCGGGTTCCTATCAGTATTCTAAAGACGCTACCTGTGAGCTAGCTATACGGATATGACATCTCAAGAACTCGCGAGGTAGCCCCAGGAGCACGAAAGGAGGGGCTCCCCGGCATTGCGGGAAGCCCCTCCTTAGCTATTCACAACTCATTGATAGCTCGTTAGCAACTCAATAATTCTGACGCGGGCGCTTAGCTTTCGTGCCTGCCACGCACCAAAATAGTGTGGCCGTTTCCGTCATGGCAGCTAATCGAGCCAGTCTCAATCTCACCGAAGCAGGTCAGCTGATTACCATCGGCAGCGGGCACAGTCACCACATCCCAGGTGTGCATCATCTTCGTGTTTGCGGTGGTGGTCTCCCCGTGCAGAGCCGAGGACTCATTCACGGTATTCACCTCGCTGGCGCCGGTCTTGAAGTTCATGCGAGTTACCTCCACCGGGCCGGCAAACGTACGACCGACCGCGCCGTTACCGTTGCCGGTCTGCTCACCGGTGCGGCGCTCGCACACCAGGGTTCCGTCCGCGGGATTCAGCTCGCAGAGGGTGCGCTCGTCATCGCTCTTGAAACGGTAATAGCCAGCGCCAGAATCATAGTAGGAGGGCTCCATGAGGAACGGAATCTCGGGGGCATCCGGATTCTGCAGGCGCGCCACGAAAGCGACATCCTCGCCAATGGTGCATTCGGGGGCACCGCGATCCTCGCGACGGTTCTCAGCCATCTCGTACTGCGGGTTCCAGTAGCAGGTGGCATCCTGAACCTTCGCCACCTGGTGCTGGGTCAGGTTGTCGTCGGCACGCGGGGTGGTGACGTATTCGGTCAGCACGTCCAGGGCGTGGGCGCAGTCCACGGTACCGCGCAGCACCATGATTTCCGCGCCGGTCTTCAGGTAGCCCTTGCGTCCGATGTGTCCGCAGCGCTCGCCGGCGGAGGCGCGCTCAGCCTCCACCTTTTCGGGCGCGCGGGGAGTGTCACCGGTGGGGGTCGCTGCCGCGACGGGGGCTCCCTTCGCTTCAGCGGGTGCGGAGGACTCGGACGCCTTCGCCTCGGCGCTCTCGCTGGGGGCGGGTGCCTGAGTCTCGGTGACGGTCGGCTCGGTCTTCTTCGTCGGCGTCGGGGACGCGGTGGAGGAAGGAAGCGGGTACTTCGAGTGGTTAGCCGTACTGGAGGCGCTGGGGGTCGACGAGGAGTTTTCGCTCTGAGAACCGCCGAAGCAGCCGGTCAGAGCGAGGAGCAGGGCGGCGGCGCATCCGGTGGCGCGCATCGTGCGGCGACCCCAACCGGTGGGGTCTGCCTGAGTGTGGTGGAACGACATCGTTATCTCTCCCGGGAATGAACCTTTTGCACCCTTTGCAGAAGGTATTTAAAGCATACGCTTGACCCCGTTCAAGACCGGTTTATTACAGCGGAGCGCCGGTATCTACCCCTACTTCTGCGGCAGGTAGGAGCTCAACAGCTCACGCTGCTCGGGGCTCAGACGGGTCAAACGCCCCACAACCGAATCCCAGAACGCCAGCACGGTAAAGGCACGCACGCATTCGCGGCCGTCCACCGGGGAGAGAATCGAGTAGCCAATCCGCACGGATGCGGCGCTGACCTTCTCCACGCTCAGGCGCACCGGCACGGGCTCACCGGTGTAGGGTAGCTGAGCCAGGTAGCGGATGCCGTGCTCGGCAATAAGCGCCTGCACGCCCTCGGCAACCAGGTCGAAAAGCGGAATCGGAGGCTGCGGTGCCACGGTGGGCTTCTGCCCAGAGGAGGGCGGCGGGCCGAAGAGCGCCACGCGGGCTTCTTCCATGACCGAGAAGATGGCAACGTTGTTGACGTGACCGTAGGCGTCCATATCGCCCCAGCGTGCGGGTACGTGCACCAGCAGTTCGTCGGTGGTACCGACCTCAGAGGCGGGGGTGTTTTCGCGGTTCTTTTCGTGGCTTTGCATGGTTTTAACTCTACTCCCCCACCGCTGTGGGGCGGCTATTCGTACGAATCCGCAAGGTACAGCAAATGAATCAGCTGATAATGATTCGGGGGCTAGAAATATATTTGATAGTTAAAGCGATGAGGCTCGAAAGCTACGATGCTTTCGAGCCTCATCCAACACACAGACATTTGAACGCATACAAGATCATACGGTTCACTGTCTATGATAGACCCCACTCTGAGGGCCAACTGCATTTTTACGGTTTTATTACGAGGAATTCCAGAAATTTTCCGTATTTTTCGTTTATTACTGTGTTGGAGTCTCTGCAGGCCCCAACACCGGCCCTCCCGGCAGCTGCAGAACCTAACGGCCCAGCTTCGCCGCAGTCTCCAGGGCATGATCAGCGTCGTACTTCATGGCATCGTACTCGGCAGTTGCCTGCTGAGCCTCCACGAAGGTCTGCTCATCAATCACGTGAGTGTGGCGGATACGAGCAAAGTACAGCAGGCTCAGCACCACAAAGTAGCCCACGCCCACAATTGCCGGAACCATAGAACCGCGCACCATGAAGAGCGCAACCCACACCGCGAAGAGCAGCAAAACGCCAACCGCCGCGGTGAACTGGCCACCCCACAGGCGGAAACCATTGGTTGCAGGCTCAACACGCTTATACACGATGTAAGCAAACAGAATCAGAACCCACACGGTCAGCGCGCACACCATAATCACAAAAATCATGGAGAGGAACGCTTCCTTCGGGCTGTACAGCGCCAGCAGAATAGCAATGACCATGCCGCTGGTCGACAGCCACACCGCACGAGCCGGAACGCCGGCACGGTTTACCTGAGCCAGCTGGCGAGGCGCCATACCGTCAGCCGCCAACGAGTGCAGCAGACGCGCACCCGCGTACAGGTTCGCGTTCGCGCTCGACAGCGCCGCGATCAGCACCACAAAGTTCACGAAGTGTGCCACACCGTGAACCCCCAGCTGTTCAAAGACCAGAACGAACGGGGATGCCTCCACAGCGTCGCCCAGACCCGATGCCGAACGCCACGGAATAACAGCCACAACAATCAGCACCGCCAGCACGTAGAAGGTCGCCAAACGAACCATCATCGCCTTAGCCGAGGAACGCACCGAACGGGAGGGGTCCTTCGCCTCCGCAGCAGAGATCGAGATCATCTCAATACCACCGAAGGAGAACATCACCACAGCCAGCGACAGCCACACCGACTGGAGGCCGTTCGGCATGAATCCGCCGTCGTTGAAGAGGTTCGCGGTACCCACCGCAGCGTGGCCGGGCAGACCGAAGAAAATCAGGCACAGGCCCACCAGCAGGAAGGCAATAATCGAAATGACCTTAATCGAAGACAGGAAGAACTCCAGCATGCCGAAAGACTTCACGCTGGTCAGGTTCAACACAATCAGCGCCACACCAAACGCGGCAATACCCGCCCACAGCGGAAGCTGCGGCCACCAATAATTCAGGTAAGTCGCTACCGACACCAGCTCAACGCCAGCAATCAGAACAGTCGCCGTCCAGTAGGCAATGCGAGTCAAAAAGCCCGCGAAGGGGCCCAGGTAGCGGGTAGCAATAGTACCGAAACCGCCGCGGACAGGGTAGCGAACCGCCATTTCACCGGTTGCCGCGCCAATCACCGAAGCGAGCGCAGAACCAATAGCGTAGGTGAGAATGACTGCGGGACCAGCCATCGCAATGGCGGTGCCCGAACCCAAGAAGAGGCCCGTACCGAGCGCGGAACCCATCACGATCATGGTCATCTGTCCGTGGGACAGAGAACGCTTCAGGGTGCGCGATCCGGCGGTCCCCGCTGCAGCGTGGCTGCGGGTATCGTCGTTGTGGGACACGAAGGTGCCTTCCGTCAGTACGCCTTAGGGGCGTGATGTGCAATGTGTGCTCGCACCCGGCTTCTGCGGCTTCTAGCCTCGTTGACGGGTACGAATAGTTAACTATTCTACGGGCACACTCACATCGCTCAGAACGGCGCCGTCTAGAGTACAGAAGCGAAAAGGCACCGAACGGGGGTGCTCCCCCATCCGGTGCCTTCTTATGTTTTAGCCTCGCGAGGCTTTCACGCTATTTAGTGCTGTGCCGCGTTGGTGTTCTCGTCGGCGTGCATAGCGTCCAGGTCGGGGCGCTCATAACCGCCCTTAACCTTCGACGAGATGGCGTAGCCAATAGAAATCAGCACGAAGAAGACGATGCCGACCATGATCGATTCCTGGACACCCGAGCCGGGCAGCATGAACATTGCCGCCAGAGTCGCCAGAACACCCGCCAGGGCAAGACCAGCGGTGACGCGGCCACCCAGCACGGTGAAGGAGGAGGCGTCCTTCTGGTCCTTCTTGTACGCCTGGTAGGTCAGCAGAATCATGATCCACACAATCAGGATGCACAGGGTCACCAGCGCCATGAGCAGGGCAAAGATGTCGCCAATCTTAGCAACAGCCATCACGGTCGCCACAACAACGCCGGTGAAGGAGATGAGCAGAGCCACGACCGGCACGCCACGCGAGGAGGTGCGGGCAGCCACTGCGGGAGCCATGCGGTCAGAGCCCAGGGCGTGCAGCAGGCGGGTTGCCGCGTACAGGGAGGCGTTAGCGCCAGAGAGCGCAGCAACGAGCACTACGAAGTTCATGATGTCCGCCGCGAAGGGGATGCCCAGTTCAGAGAAGACGAGCACGAACGGCGACTCGGTCAGCTCTGAGTTCTGTGCGGCGGTCTGCCAGGGCACCAGGCACAGAATAATTGCCATGGACACCACGTAGAAGGTGGACAGGCGCCAAATCATTGCCTTCACGCTGGTTGCTACCGAGCGTGCCGGGTCCTTCGCCTCCGCTGCGGAGAGAGAAATCATTTCCACGCCGCCGAAGGAGAACATGACAACAGCCATCGAAATCCAGATGGATGCGGGGCCGTTGGGCAGGAAGCCGCCGTCGTTCACGAGGTTTGCGGTACCCACCGCAGCGTGACCGGGCAGACCCACGAACACCAGCAGCACACCAATCACCATGAACACGATGACGGCAGAAACCTTAATCGAAGAGAGCAGGAACTCCAGGGCGCCGAAGGACTTCACGCTCACCAGGTTCAGCACCAGAATAATCGCACCGAAGAGAGCAACGAACACAGCCAGAGGAACGTCCGGGAACCAGTACGCCATGTAGTGGCCAACCGCCACCAGCTCAGCGCCAGCCAGCGGCACGGTGCACGCCCAATACGCCCAGCGAGTCAGGTAGCCGCTAAAGGGGTTCAGGTATCGGCTCGCAATGGTGCCGAAACCGCCCTGGACGGGGTGACGCACGGACATTTCGCCCGCGCACGCAGCAATGGTTGCCGCAATCATCGAACCAATAGCGTAAGAGAGGATTGCGCCGGGGCCCGCAATTTTAATGGCGGAGGAGGAGCCCAGGAACAGGCCCGTACCCAGCGCCAAGCCCATCGCAATCATGGTCAACTGGCCGTGGGAGAGGGAACGATTCAACGAGTCGTTCTTCTCCGACTGCTCGGGGGTGCTCCCCTGCAGTTTAGACATAACGTATCTCTTTCTTAGACATGCTGTGTATTGAATAAAGCTGAAATGGCAATGCCGCCCGGTCGTTAGGCCGGGCGGCTCTGCACATCAGCTGTCAGGAGGTTAGCTTATGCCACGTACTCGAGTTCGTGACGCTTGAACCAACCAATAATCGGGTAGCTAATCGGCATGAGGATTACCTCGACCAGGCACTTGTAGATATAGCCAATCAGCACGTAGTTGATGAACGCTTCCATGGTGGCGATGCCGAGCACCGGTGCCGCAATGGAGCAGAAGATGACGGTATCGAGCAGCTCGCCGACCAGGGTGGAGACGATCATACGCAGCCACAGGAAACGGCCCTTGCTTGCCTTCTTCATTGCCACCATGACCCATGCGTTCAGGGTCTGACCGAAGAGGTAACCGAGCAGGGAGCCCACAAAAATCTGCCAGACCGGGCCGAGAACCTGCTCGAACGATTCCTGGCCTTTGTAGAAGCTCGCAGCGGGCAGGTGCACAATCAGCAGAAAGCACAGGGCGGCAAAAGCAGCCGCGGCAAAGGACGCCACAATCGCGCGGCGGGCACGCTTAAAGCCGTACACCTCAGAAAGAAGGTCGCCAATAACGTAGGCGAGCGGGAAGAGGAAGAAACCACCGTCGGTGACGATGGTGTTACCAATGAGGGGCAGCTCGAAGGGCAGCGGGCCGAACTCCACGCCCTTGGTTGCACCAATATTCGAAATGATCAGGATGACGCAGGATGCGCCCAGCAGCAGATCAAAGTAGCCGCGGCGACCAGCCCAGGGCACCGTAACGGTGCTCGTCTGAGCCTTAGATTCGCTAACGGGTTTAGCCATTACTTTCCCCAAGTCTTTCTTCATGCGATGTGTTTCTTCACGTAGGGTACGAGCCCTCACGTGTGGTGGTGAACCTGCAATGCAGGGCAGGGGTCACCGGCTCGTCTGCCACCCGAGCCTATCTAATAGTACCTATATGCCGTGCCGGCGGCAGGTTTGTGGGCTTCGTTCAAGAGTGTGGACGCTCATGACCACCCCGCCAGCCTTCCTGACCGCACATTTACAATAAATGTATGAAGAATCTGGGCCACGGAATTCACCGCACTGAGCAGGTGGTATCCCTACTGGGGGCGGGGCGTGCGCTACGCGCCTCGCTTCGGCGGTCGGTACGGGGTTCTTCACAGCAGGTGCGGAGGCGGCGGCACCGTAACCAGCGGCGGCTGAGCGCGCATATTCCGCGTCTGCATCCGCTTTTTGCCTATGCGGCGCAGGCTGTGCGCACCGGTCTTTCCCTGCTGGAGCCGATGTTTCTGGCTTCGTCTGAGTTGCTCGGTTACCGATCGTTTACGCATCGCGGGCGTAATATCTACTATCGGGTCGATAACCTGTATCTTCTGACCGATTCTGAGTCTGCGCCCGGTGTGCTGTTCTATTTTGATGGTGACCACCTCTCGCGTGCCGGTAGCCGCCTGTTGCGCCGCGACTCCCCGTTGCGTGCCGAGTTGGCGCAGGTGGCGGCTGAGTTCAATATGCTGTCGGTGCCGGTGCTGTCGCCGGGTAGTATGCGGGAGCCGCGTCTGGCCGATGGTGATTCTTATGCGCCTCCGCTGACCTATAACTGGTGGGTTCGTGCCCGCTCGAACGGCAGGATGGTTCGCGCCCTCATTGAGGAAATTGCCCTGGCGTACGGGGTGGATACGAGCCGTATCTGGCTTGCGGGCTATTCGGGTGGCGCCGAGTTCCTCAGCTACGAGCTGCTGTCACACGATATTGAGTGGATTCGTGGAGGTGGCGCCACCTTTATCGGTGGCGGCGGTACTGACGGCGTGCCGGCTCGGGTGCGTGAGCGGGCTGTGCTGAATCCTTCTTCGCATGCGCATCTGTTGATGAGCTGGCATGTGGGTGTGCTGGATGGTCGTTCGCCGTCGGCTCGTCGGCGTATGGCGACGAGTTCTGAGGGGAGTTGGTCGGCGCGGATTGCGGTGCAGGAGGGTAGTGCGTTCTACGAGGGTTTGGGTGCGCGGACTTTGTTGCAGGTGACTCCGGGGCGTGGCCATACGGGGTATCCGATTGCGTCGTTGGTGGGTGCTGATTTGGCGGCTGCTACGCGTTTGGGCTTCTTGTAGTGCCGGTCGTTCTGTCATATTTGTGAAAATTCGCATGGATTGGGCAAATTTCTTGGTGACACATTCGATAAATTCGTCATTTGCTGACGATTTGGGGTAGAGTGTCACTATGCCTCGTATTTCTGCAGCAACCAACGCCGCCCAGCGCGAAAACACCAAGCGCGCCATCCTCAACTCCTTCGGCGAGATCCTCTACAACCGCGGCCTCTCCGGCCTGACCATGACCGACGTCGCCAAGAACGCCGGAATCGGCCGCACCGCGGTCTACAACTACTTCGCCGACATGGGCGAACTGCTGGTCGCCTACGCCCTGGACGAGACCGAACGCTTCCTCAACGAGCTGCGCGTCGGCCTGGAGGGCATCGAAAACCCGATTGACCAGCTCGCGGTCTACATTCGCTTGCAAATCAACGACCTGGCGCGCCGCCACCTGCCTCCGGGCCCTGCGATGCGCTCCATGCTCTCCCCCGAGTCCTACGCGAAGCTCGGCAAGCACGTTCACGAGCTGCAGATGGTGCTCGCGCATATTCTTTCTGCCGCCATTGCCGAGAACTACATTCCGAAGAACGACATTCGCGAACTGGCGATGCTCGTGCACGGCTCCCTCTCCTCAAGCGCCGGTCGCGCCGAGGACGCACCGGATGAGGAAACCCGTGAGCGCCAGATTCTGAATACTATCCGTTTTATTCAGATGGGCCTGGGCGCGCGTTTTGACGCCGAGGGCAACCCGGTTCGCCTGGATTCCGAGGAGTCCCTGCCGGAGCAATCCCCGGTGCAGGAGGCGGGCCTGAAGGTTGCGTCCTAAGCGTGGTATCTCTGCGTAGCGGAACGTAGCTCAGTTATACGTCACAAAAATGCCGCGGACCTGATGCTTCTTTGCATCGGTCCGCGGCATTTTCTGTATTCGGGTAGGCGTTTACGCGGTTAGGTTTTTACGCGAGTAGGTTTTTACGCGCCGGGCAGCAGCGCCGGGGAGATGGAGTCCAGGTCCAGTACGCGCGCATACATGACGGCGCGGCGGTGCAGGGCGTTACGCAGTGCGCGGTGCACGCCGTCTTCGAGGTAGAGTTCGCCTCCCCATTTGACGACGTGAGGGAAGAGGTCGCCGTAGAAGGTGGAGTCTTCGGCGAGTAGGGTCTCGAGGTTGAGGGTTTTTTGGGTGGTGATGAGGGTGTCGAGGCGTACCTGCTGCGGCGGGATTCCTCCCCAGTCGGCATGGGTCATGCCGTGCTGGGGGTAGGGGCGGCTGTCGCCTACTTTTTTGAAGATCATGGTGGTGCTTTCTGCAGGTATGGGGCGCTCCGATGGCGCCCGGAACCGTGGGGTTCTGAAGAAATAGTACCAAGGGGTATAAAAAATCCCCGGTCTTAGATTCTAAGACCGGGGATCGGTGGCGGAGGATGGAGGATTTGAACCTCCGAGGGTGTTAACCCAACACGCGTTCCAGGCGTGCGCCATAGGCCGCTAGGCGAATCCTCCAGCTATGTTTTCTACGCATTGCGTAGGCAACAAATAAAACCTTACTACGCTTTTGCTAAGCATGCAAGCCCTGAGCAATAAAAATAACAGAAAGCACATTTATGGATGCTTGTGCCCCTGTTTTTGGGTGGTGATAAGGGTGTCGAGGCGTACCCGCTGCGGCGGGATTCCTCCCCAGTCGGCGTGGGTCATGCCGTGCTGGGGGTAGGGGCGACTATCGCCTACTTTTTTGAAAATCATGGTGGTGCTTTCTCAGGTATGGGGCGCCTCGGCGGCACGTGTAACCGTGGGGTTCTGAAGAAATAGTACCAAGGGGTATAAAAAATCCCCGGTCTTA
>ERZ1674149.30-NODE-30-length-49624-cov-22.626944_pt1 | contig 49624 bp, 33 predicted proteins | sample MGYA00581311_ERZ1674149 | MGnify/ENA primary metagenome ERZ1674149 (study PRJEB41354, sample SAMEA4873312) | human saliva metagenome | biome: human-associated habitat [ENVO:00009003]; feature: mouth environment [ENVO:08000002]; material: saliva material...
ACATATATAGGTGTAGGCGCGGGCAGAGAAGCGAGGTAGGGATACGGGGGGGGGTAGGGGTGCGGGGTAAGGATGCGTGTGAGAGCGCCGGTTGAGCCGCCACTCATCCTTAAGGATGAGGTCCGCGCCCGCCCAGCCCGCCTCAGGCTCATTTCAGCCCGTGGAATGAGTGGGGAACCTTCGCATCCGCAGGTCAAGACCCGGTGAACACCTACCAAAATCAACCTGGAGGATGAGAAAAACCCCTTAGTCAGCGCCGCATTGCGTGAAATAATTGAACTATGACTACGACAATTCCTCACGCCCAGGCGGCGCAGCCTGCCGTCTCCGCACGAAACCTTTCCAAAACCTACGGCATGGGTGAAGCCACCGTCCACGCCCTCAACAATGTCTCCGTCGACTTTGAGCAGGGCAAGTTCACCGCGATTATGGGCCCCTCCGGCTCGGGTAAGTCCACGCTGATGCAGACCATCGCAACCCTGGACACCCCCGACCCGAACCCCGCCACCTCGATTCGTATTGGCGGCGTGGAGCTCTTCGGTCTGAAGGACAACGCCCTCACCGAATTCCGCCGCGAACACATCGGCTTCATCTTCCAGGCGTTCAACCTGGTGCCCACCCTCACCGCGGGCCAGAACATTGACCTGCCCCTGGGTCTTGCCGGTAAGAAGCCCGACCCGCAGTGGCGCGACTACCTGGTCAAGACCCTCGGCCTGGAAACCCGCCTCGACCACCGCCCCGAACAGCTCTCCGGCGGTCAGCAGCAGCGCGTCGCCATCGTGCGTGCACTGCTCGCACGCCCCGAAGTGGTCTTCGCCGACGAACCGACCGGTAACCTCGACTCCAACTCCGGCGCCGAGGTGCTGCGCCTGCTGCGTGCCGCCGCAACCGACCACGCACAGACCATCCTCATGGTCACCCACGACGCAAACGCCGCCTCCTACGCAGACCGCGTGGTCTTCATCAAGGACGGTATGGTCGCCGGCGAAATGATCGAACCCACCTACGACGCCGTCCTCGGCGCAATGGCACAGCTGGAAGGTCGATAAGCCGTGGCAACCACACTGAACACGGTGGCGCGCTCCAATCTGCGCGCCTCCAAAGGAAAATACGTCCTCACGGGCATAGGCATCGCGATTTCCTCCTTCTTCATCGCAGCCATTATGATGCTCACCAACTCGCTGCAGGCGACCGTCAACTCCTCCGTTGGTGACGTGCTCTCCCGCGCCGAGGCGGTCGTCGCCTCCGCCGCTACAACCTCCGACGGTCAAGACAGCACCTCTATCTACCTGACGCGTGACCAGATTCAGAAAGTGGAGCAGAGCGACCTGCTCTCCGGCTACTGGGTGCAGTACGCCGTCACGGGTTCGATCGGTACCGGCGACCAGAAAACCCCCGTGCAGTACAACCAGCTGCCCGCCGATTCGAGCCTCTTCCCGTACAAGGTGCAGGGCAAAATCCCCAGTAGCGACCACGAAATCATGGTCTCCACCTACTTCGCGAAGAAGCATAACCTCTCGCTGAACGGCAAGGTCACCAGCACCGACGTTGTGGAATCCGTCAGCGCCCCCGGCACCACTAAGACCGCCGAATACACCGTCGTCGGCCTGTTCGACCCCGGCTTTGAAGGCTCCACCACCAATCAGGCTGTCTTCATTGGCGGTACCAGCCTCGGCGAAGCTACGCTGAAAGCAGCCGAAACCGAAAACAAGACTTCCGCCGCCGGTTACCGAAACATGGCTGGCGCGAACCTCATTTACCTCAAGTTCAAGGACGGCGTAACCGACGCCAAACTCAAGAGCCTGCAGGATACCCTCAGCAGCGGCGACACCAAGAACGACCCGCGCGTCATGACCGGTCAGAAGCTGCTGGAAGACTACCAGAAGAGTATCTCTACGGTCTTCACCTCTATTAGCGTGGTCCTGGGTGCCTTCGCGGCACTGGCTCTGCTGGTTTCCTCCTTCGTCATCTCCAACACCTTCGCGGTGCTGGTCGGCCAGCGCATCCGTGAACTGGCTCTGCTGCGTACCCTCGGTGCCCGTGGCGGCTCCCTCGTACGGATGCTACTCATCGAATCCATTACCGTGGGCGTGGTGTTCTCCCTCATCGGTGCGCTACTGACCTACCCGGTTGGCGCGCTGGTTGGTGCAAACCTCACCACCATCATGATTTCGTACTCAATCACCCCGGTGATTATCAGTACCCTGATCTGCACCATCGTGACGGTTCTGGCGTCGCTCTCCCCGGCACGAAGCGCCCTGCGCATCTCGCCCATCAGCGCGATGAGCGAGCACACCAACCTTGAGGTGCGCAAGCCCGGCAAGGTCGGCCCGATCCTGGGTCTGGTCTTCGGTGCCGCAGGTATCGGCCTGGCTATGCTGGCTCAGAACCAGGGTTCCGGTGAGGGTGCCGGCAATAAGGCCATCCTCTTCATGATGGGGGCCGCGCTGCTGCTCGGTATTGCGGTCTTCCTCCTCACCCCGCTGGTACTGCCCCCGCTGGTACGTGCCCTCGGTAAGGTCACCCGCACCCAGACCGGCAAGCTGGCGCTCGCCAACGCACTGCGTTCGCCCAAGCGCACCGTCTCCACCGGCCGCGCCGTGCTGGTGGGTACCCTGGTCGTGTCGACTGTGCTCACCGGTTACTCGGTGCTGAGCGCCTCGCTGACCAAGGCCCTGGATCAGCAGTACCCGATTTCTGCGCAGGCAAAGTACAGCTCGTACGACCAGTCCGAGGCTGCCTCCACCGTGACCAAGGCGGAGGAAATCGCTTCCAAGGTCAAGGGTATTAAGAATGTTCAGGCATCCGCCGTCGGTTACGCAGCCGGTGTGGTTGACTACACCGTCGAGTACGAGGGACAGACCGCCAACCAGAATTCCGACCTGGTGGCGTTGAGCTCCTCCGATCTGAAGGCAATCCTGCCGGGCGAAAACTCGAACCTTGCTGACGACACCGTGCTCGTGCCGCAGGGCCTCTGGAAGTCCGCTGGATTGAATGAGTCCAGCCGTCTGAAGGCACACGGCCCGCTCGGCGAAGTGGAACTCAAACCCGTCAAGTCCGCAACCAAGCAGCACCTGCTGATTGTCAACCCTGCCACCGCCGCCAAGCTGCAGGACGCCAAGAACCCGCAGAAGGTTGCCAACCCTGCCGCTGAGGAAGCTCAGAAGCGCCTGGAAGAAGCAATCGCCAGCGGTGACAAGGAAGCTCAGACGAAGGCAGCACGTCTGACCGTCACCAGCCAGGCAACTGGTAACGACACCGTCGTTCTGGTGCGCGCCGCCTCCCCGCTGACCAGTAGCGAGAACGCGACCCTGCAGGCTGACCTGAACCGAGCCAGCCCGGACAGCTCCTTCACTGGTGGTCTGCAGGAACGTCAGACCTACGACCAGCTGCTGACCGTCATGCTGACCTTCACCCTGGTGATGCTCATGCTCGCAGTGGTTATCTCTATCATTGGTGTGGCGAACACGATGACCCTGTCGGTCAACGAACGCCGCCGCGAGAACGCGATGCTCCGCTCGCTGGGTCTGTCCCGCAAGCAGCTGCGCCGCATGATCTCCATTGAGGCGATTCTGATTACGCTCGCCGCAGTGGTGCTCGGTATGGTTTCCGGTGCGGTGATTGGTAGCCTCTCGGCGCAGATTATTATGTCTTCCATGAGTGCTTCCGCCCCGCTCGTGCTTGACCTGCCGTACGTCTGGTACGTGGTCATCCTCGTGGTGGGTGTGCTCGCCGCGATGCTCGCTTCGGCTCTGCCGGCGGCTCGTTCGGCTCGCATGTCCCCGGTTGAGGGTATGCGCGGCTAACCCGCTATACCTGGCATAGTCACAGTACCCGGCGAACCCGGATACTCGGCGTGAGAAAGCCCCGGAGGGTGCCTCGATCAGGAGGCGCCCGCCGGGGCTTCACTGTGTCCTCTAGTCTGCCGTGCTCTCTATTCTGCTGTGCTTGTGCTCTCAGATTCTTGGAGCTGACCTGTAGCATGGCTTTGCGCGTATGATGGGTGTATGAGTACTAGCCACCCCAATCTGCGTCGCGGGTACACGCTACCCCATGAAGCGGAGGTTCTTCAGATCCTCCGTGACGCTGGTGTGCGCCGTGCCCGACTCTTCGGCAGCGCCGCCCGCGGTGAGCTGACCGAAACCAGCGACCTGGATTTTTTGGTGCAGATGCCGGGTGTAGCCCCTTTTGACGAGTTCATGCAGATGGTCGATGCTCAGCACCGCATTGAACAGCTGACCGGCCGCAGCGTGGATATGGTCACCCAGCTACGCCCCCGCATCTACGCGGAGGCTGAACCGGATATGGTGGAGATGCCGCTATAAGAAGTTGCCTGAGCTGATGAGCGACTTTGAGCGAATCATCAACAAGATACAAGAAACTACTTAACTAACAAAGCCCCGGAGGGTGCCTCGATTAGGAGGCGCCCGCCGGGGCTTCACTGTGCTCTTATATAAGGGAGCGCTAGTGGGCGATACCCGCCTCATACGCCATAATGACCGCCTGCACACGATCACGCGCACCCAACTTCGCCAACACATGCGACACATGCGTCTTCACCGTCGCCTCCGAAAGCACCAACTCCCGCGTAATCTCCGCATTCGACAAGCCACGCGCAATCAAACCCAGCACCTCAAACTCACGCGGCGACAACTGCTCAATCAACTCACGATGAGGATAATCCTGCACAGGCTCAAAGCTTGTATGCTCAGCCGGAATAAACGTCGCCTTAGGAAGCTCAGAACCAGCAGCCGGGGGAATAGCAGGAACAGACTCGGCGGCAGGAACAACAGGAGCGGCAGGTGCGGGGGAGTCCAGCACCGGAATCATCTGCTCCAACAGACGGCGAGTCGCAGACGGCGCAATCACCGCATCGCCGCGGTGCACCGTACGAATCGCTTCCAGCAGCTGCTCGGGCGGGGTGTCCTTCAACAAGAAACCGCTCGCACCCGCACGCACCGCCGAATACACGTACTCATCAATATCGAAGGTCGTGAGCATGATAATGCGCACCCGCTCATCCTCGGACACCTCACGCTCACCGTCACGCTCCAGGATACGGCGCGCCGCCTCCAGACCGTCGCAGTGCGGCATGCGCACATCCATGAGGATGACCTGCGGCGCCTGCCCCTCAGAGACCATGCGGTCAAAAACGTCAATCGCCGCCAGACCGTCATCAGCTTCCATGACGACCTGTAGGTCTGGCTGGGAGTTGACGAGCATGCTCAAGCCGCCGCGCACTAGGCGCTGGTCGTCAACGAGCATCACGCGGATCGGCTGGGTAGTCTGTGGTGCAGAAGAGTACATAGTTTCAATCCTAAATCACGAGGTAGTAGAGGGCACGGGTATTAGAGGTCGCGGTAGGGCAGCGCCGCCTCAACGAGCCAGCCGCCGTCAGGCTGCAGACCGTAGGTGAGGGTGCCGTGGTAGAGGGCGATGCGCTCGCTCATGCCGCGCAGACCGTTGCCGCTACCGGGTACAGGGCGGGCAATGTGCTGAGCCGCGGCAGAGGAAACCGGGCCGTTCTGAACCCACAACTGCAGACCGTCCTCGCCCCAGTGAATAGTGACGGTGGTTGCGGCGCCGGGGGAGTGCTTGAGCGCGTTGGTGAGCGCCTCCTGCACGGTGCGGTACGCCGCCAGCTCGGCACCCTGCGGTAGGGTGCGCGCCATAGTGCTGGTGATTCCGGTGCCGGTGATTCCGGTGAAGGTGACGGGTAGCCCGGCGCGGCGGCTCTGCTCCACGAGGGCGGGCACATCGCTAAGGGTGGGCACGGGTGCGTAGGCGGTTGCCTCGTCCGTGCGAAGTAGCCCGAGGAGGGAACGCATCTGGGTGAGGGAGTCGCGCGCCGTGTCTGCGATGAGCTCGAGGGTCTGCTCGGCAATATCCGGTTCGCTCTGCTGCTGAGCCTGACCGGACTGCTCTGCCTGTTCAGTTTGCTGGGCGTGTGCGGTGCGGGCGCTCGCGGCGGCGTAGCGTGCCCCGTCCGCCTGGGAAATAATGCTGGAGAGCGAGTGCGCCACAATATCGTGCATTTCGCGGGCGATGCGGGTGCGTTCGTCCTGCGCGGCGAGGCGGCGTTCCTGTTCCTGCTCGTATTCGAGGCGGCGGGCGCGTTCTTTGAACTCTTCGCTGCGCAGTTCGCGCATGCGGCGGGAGTCGCCGAGGAACCAGAAGACGGTGAAGATGGATCCGCAGAGCACGCCGAGCATCAGGGAGATGAAGATGCGGGCGGGCATGTCGTCCCAGTGGTAGAGGAACGAGAGCGAGGCCTGCACGGTGACGGCGAGTGCGCCGACCCAACCGAGAATGAGGGCGCGGAAGCGGGCGCGGCGGGTCCAGTGCCTGCCGGTGTGGTAGGCGGCGAGGCTGACCGGCGGGTAGCAGGTGATGACGAGTGAGTCGGGGAAGGGGGTCACGAGGGTGAGACAGAGCGCCGCGATGACCACGTAGATGCTGCCGTAGGGGAAGCGGTAGCGGAAGTAGAGCGCGGTGGTGCTGCAGAGCGCGGAGATGAGCGGGATCCAGCCGTAGCCGTTGATGAAGGCAACGGAGAGTACGCAACAGAAGAACTGCATGTGCGCGACGACGATGACGTTCATCCAGCCGCGTTTGTCTCTGAGGTAGTTTTGCACGCGGCTGGAGGCGCTGATTGCGTCGGCGGGCAGATCGCTGTTTTCTGAGCTGCCGCGGGTATGCGTTACGGCGTGGCCTGATTCGGCTGTCTCTGTGCTGTGCTGTGGGTTCTGCTGGGGTTCGGTGTGCTTGAGGGGCATGTTTCCAGTGTATCTGGGTGTTTGTGAGGGGTTGGAGGCCTCTTTTGTGCTCTCACATGCAGGAATATTCTGTGGGTTTGTGTGTGTGGGTGTGTGCTTGCGTGTGTGTGACACGCTAAAAACATCTATTTTTAGTGACCTTGATTACTTTTTTGTAGATTATTTATTCAACTAAAGCTTGAGGGTTTGGGGTTGTATGGAGTTCGAATTCGGGTTTAAGAGACCTGTAACTCCCTTAAGTAACCTATTTTGGTTGAAAAACCTTCAACCAAGGCGGAGAGTTTAAGGGAACCCCCCTCATCAAACCATTTTTGGAACCATTGCGGTACAGGTCTTTGATGGGTATAGTTTTGGCTGTACCGAAATTCTGCGTCCAGGAGGCAAGACCTCGCAGAGTGAACACCAAGCGCTCTGAAACGCGAAAGTCCCTATGCAGGGGGCCGGTTACAGCATTATGTCGTTATCACCAGAGGTTAGGCGCAAGCCTACTTCACTCACTCGAATCTCATCAGGTGACGTTCTTCGCCGCGCACGACGGCGGGTGATAACTTTTATTCCTCAAAATGACATCACTCTCGAAGGACATACATGTCTACTAACATTTCTCGCCGCAAGGTTGTCGCTGGCGCAGCATGGGCTGCTCCGGTTGTCGCAGCATCTGCTGCAGTTCCCGCTTTCGCTTCCTCCACTGTTTGTGAGTGGGAAGAGACCGTAGCTTACTCCGCAAACGGCACCGCATCCGGTGCTAAGGGCATCGCATCCTTCGTTGTTCCCGCACTGGTCGACAAGATCAAGTTCGAGGTCGTCGGTGGTGCTGGTGGTACCAACTACGACGATATGGCAGCAGGCTCCGGTGCAAAGATCACCGGTATCATCGAGGTCAAGGAAGGCCAGACCGTTCAGCTCATCGGCGCAGCCGGTGGTATCGGTAACGGCCCCCTGACTGCAGCTGAGGGTGGTGAGGGCTACGGTAACGGTGGTTCCTCCAACCTGCCCAACCCCATCCCCTCCAGCATCATGCAGCAGGTCAACACTATTTGGCCCGCTAACTCCCCCCTGAAGCGTATTACCTACTCCGCATCCGGTGGTGGCTCCTCCGCTCTGGTCATCAACGGTACCCCCGTTGCAGTCGCAGGTGGCGGTGGTGGCGCTGGCTTCATCAACAACGGTGGCGCTAACAACAACCCCCAGTACATGGAAGCTGGCGCAGTGACCGCTTCTTGGCAGTGGCCCTCCGGCGCAAAGCACAACGGCAACATCATCTTCGGTTCCACCGGTGGTTCCGCTGACGGTGCATCGGGTTCTGCAGGTCTTGAAGGCTTCGGTATCTACGACGCTGACAACTCTATCCGCGAAACCGTTGAGGCCGGTGAAGGTGGCGCAAACGGTATCGGTGGTAACGGTGGTGCTAAGACCGCTCTGCACACCGGCAAGTCCCCGAACGGTGTTCTGGGCTTCTCCTCCGCCAACAACCAGGAGATTTACCAGTCCTCCAAGTCCGGTAACAATGGTGGCTCCGGCTTCACCGGTGCCGGTGGTGACGGTGTAGCATCCTACTCCTACCTGATCGACAACAACGATCGCACCAAGAAGGAAGAGGGTACCCACAACGGTACCGGTTACGCTCTCGAGTACTCCTCCATCGGCTTCAACTTCAACGGCTACGAGTCCGTCATCTCCGCAGGTGGTGGCGCAGGCTACGGTGGCGGTGGCTCCGGTGCTTCCAGCTCCTCCTCCGCAATCGTTCTGACCCAGAAGTGGAACAACAACCCCAACGGTATCCGCCAGAACGTCTCCTTCGGCCAGCTCGGCGGCGGCGGCGGCGCAGGTGGTTCCTACGTTGCTCCCGGTGTTTCCGGCGGTACCATTACCTCCGCAGGTAACGCTCCGACCGCTCGTAGCGAACGTGGCAACGGCTACGTCAAGGTCACCCTCTGCAAGCGCACCGCGTAATTGCATAGACCTTTAGGGCTCTCACTCTGAGTGAGAACTCGTAACGATATTCCCCGGCTGATAATTCAGCCGGGGAATATTGTTTTAACCGGTAGAGGCTGAACACCACAGAATCCAGAACCCCAGACTTCAGGAGGCGGGTCTGGGTCAAGGCGCTGCCGGGCAGAGACTGGGGGGGGGTAGCCCAGAGCCCGTCTAGCCCAGAGTCTGAGAACCCGTCCGCACACTCTACCGCCCACCCGCTGCGCGTATTACGGTAGAGGCATGACTGAAGCACGTAGCATCGACCTCGCCGTCATCCCCGGCGACGGCATCGGCCCCGAAATCATTACCGAAGCCCAGCGCATCCTCACCCGCGCCTGCGAGCTCGAAAACATCACCGTAACCCCCACCCACTACAAGCTCGGCGCCGAGCACTGGCTGGAAACCGGTGAAACCCTGCCCGACTCCACCATGGACGCCCTCAAGCAGCACGACGCGATCCTCTTCGGCGCCATCGGTGCAGACCCGCGCAGCGGCAAGATTCCCTCCGGCCTCATCGAACGCGAAATGCTCCTGAAGCTGCGCTTCGCCTTCGACCACTACATCAACCTGCGCCCCTCCCGCCTGTACCCCGGCGCAGTTTCCCCGCTTGCCAACCCCGGCAACATCGACTTCGTCGTCGTGCGTGAAGGCACCGAAGGCCCCTACATCGGCAACGGCGGCGTGATTCGCCAGGGCACCCCGCACGAAATCGCCACCGAAGTCTCCCTCAACACCGCGCACGGCGTGGAGCGCCTGGTACGCTACGCCTTCGAGCTGGCGTCCACCCGCCGCAAGAAGGTCACCCTCGTGCACAAGACCAACGTGCTCACCCACGCAGGTCGCCTCTACAATCGCTACTTCACCGAAATCGCGGCTGAATTCCCCGAGGTTGAGACCGACTACCTGCACATTGACGCGACCACCATCTTCATGGTCACCGACCCCGCCCGCTTCGACGTGATCGTCACCGACAACCTCTTCGGCGACATCATCACCGACCTCGCAGGTGCAGTGACCGGCGGTATCGGCTACGCGGCAAGCGGCAACATCAACGCCGTCGGCGAGTTCCCCTCCATGTTCGAGCCCGTTCACGGCTCCGCACCGGACATCGCCCGCCAGAACAAGGCAAACCCCACCGCCGCAATCCTCGCTGGTGCCATGCTGCTGCGCCACCTCGGCCACGATGCAGCCGCAGCCCGCATTGAGGACGCCGTCGAAGCAGATATGCGCGAAAACGGCGCCACCGTGCGCGGAACCGATCAGGTTGGCGCGGACGTGCTCGCACGCCTCGGTTAATACTTGCCCGGCTAAAACTGGCTCGGCTAAAACGTGAACTACGCTAGTGAAGCCCGGAAGGAACACACCTTCCGGGCTTCACCTGTTCACATCCTGAATGGGAGAAAAGGTGCGCATGCGGCAAACGCATCTTTCCGGTACTCTAAACAGGTCAGGCACACCCGCCCGGCACCTCGGCGGTGGACACCATCCACCACTAGCTTTGATGCATCCAACTAGCACAGACCGCTAGATGCACCATCTGCCCCGCACGACAACGCGCCCGGCGGCACACACCGGTCCCTCGCCCCGCCGCGAGAACCGCCACTCAAAGAACGCCCACAGAGGCAACTAGACGAAGAGGAACGCAGAACGATGGCAACCGAATTCAGCCACGAAGCAAACCAGTCACCCGCCACCGCCGAACGCCGCGCCGAAATCCTCGCAAACCCCGGCTTCGGCGACTACTTCAGCGACCACATGGTCACCATCGACTGGGAAGGCGACTACAAGACCGGCGGCACCTGGTACGACGCACGAGTTCACCCCTACGGCCCGCTGACCCTCGACCCCGCCTCCGCTGTCTTCCACTACGGCCAGGAAATCTTCGAAGGCGTCAAGGGCTACCGCCACGCCGACGGCTCCGTGTGGACCTTCCGCCCCGAAAAGAACGCAGAACGCTTCGCGAACTCCGCACACCGCCTCTCCCTGCCCGAACTGCCCGCAGAACTGTTCGTTGAATCCCTGCGCGAACTCGTTAAGGCAGACGAAGCATGGGTACCCACCGGCGACGGTGAAGCCTTCTACTTCCGCCCCTTCATGATCGCAACCGAAGCGTACCTCGGCGTGCGCCCCGCAAAGCACGTGCAGTACCACGTCATCGGCTCGCCCGCAGGTAACTACTTCGGCACCCCCGAACCCGTAGACATCTGGCTCTCCACCACCTACGCCCGCGCAGGCGAAGGCGGCACCGGCGCGGCAAAGTGCGGCGGCAACTACGCGGCATCCATGATCGCCCAGATCGAAGGCGAAAAGCACGGCTGCAAGCAGGTCATCTTCAAGGACCCGCACCGCGGCGACGCCATCGAAGAGCTCGGCGGCATGAACGTGTTCTTCATCTTCGGCAAGGAAAACAAGATCGTCACCCCCGAGCTGACCGGCACCATCCTGGAGGGCGTGACCCGTTCCTCCCTGATTCAGCTCGCCAAGGACCGCGGCATGACCGTCGAAGAGCGCGCAATTACCCTCACCGAATGGCGTGAAGGCGTAGCAAACGGCGACATCACCGAAATCTTCGCCTGCGGCACCGCAGCAGTGGTCGCACCCATCGGCAAGCTCAAGGCAGAAGACTTCGAAATCCCGGCACCCACCGAGCACTTCGGTGAAATCTCCAAGAGCCTGCGCGAAGAGCTCGTCGGCATTCAGACCGGCGTAGTAGAAGACCGCCACGGCTGGATGACCCGCCTCATCTAAAACGTGAATCTAACGTAACCAGCGAAATCCCCGCAGGATGCTCCGCCCGACCCCGCACGTCGCGCGGTGAGTAACCCGCGGGGATTCGCTGTGCCCGGCGAATATTGCGCGCGGCGTTGATAGCGCGAGGACAGGGGAGGGGAGGCGCACCCCGCCGCCGTCCCTCGATAAAACCCGCCCCGCCGAACCCGACCCCGCTAAAACCCGACCCGCCGCCCGCACCCTCGAAGGCTGGTACTCTAGAAAGTATGCGTATTGCACGATTTACCGTAAATAATGAGCTCCACTTCGGGCTGGTAGAAGGCGACGCAGGCGAAGAAACCCTGCGCGTACTCGCCGGCGACCCCTTCTACTCGGGCATCGAACCGACCGGCACCACCTACCCCATCGACCAGGTGCGCCTGCTCGCCCCGATCATCCCCCGCTCCAAGGTGATTGGAGCGATCGCAAACTGGGCAGGAACCGAGGCACCCGCCTCCCCGCAGTTCTTCCTCAAGCCCAACACCACCGTAATTGGCCCCGGCGACCCCGTGACCCTGCCCGAGTACTCCGAAGCCGTCAGTGCAGAAGGTGAACTCGCCGTCATTATCGGTCGTATCGCCAAGTCCGTGCCTCTTGAGCGCGTGCACGAGGTCATCTTCGGCTACACCGTAGCCAATGACCTCACCGCCCGCGACCTGCTCGAAGACCGCCAGTGGACCCGCGCTAAGGGCTTCGACGGCTCCACCCCGCTCGGCCCCTGGATCGAAACCGACCTGGACACCGACTCACTGAACATCACCACCTGGGTCGACGGCGACGTCGTGCAGGAAGGCAACACCTCCGAAATGCACTACTCCGTAGCCGAACAGGTTGCCGCAGCCTCCGAAATCTTCACCCTGCTGCCCGGCGACGTACTGCTCACCGGCACCCCCGCCGGCATCAGCGTACTGCGCGACGGCAACGAAGTAGAGGTCGAAGTCGAAGGCATCGGCTCCCTCGTCACCCGCGTGCGCGACTAAACAGCCCGCACCCAAAAACGTAACGTACATCCTGAAACACACCGTCAAGGAGACATCATGACCGAATACCACGGTCCCGTACTCAACAGCCCCGCAGACACCCGCGTCCGCTTCTGCCCCTCGCCCACCGGCACCCCGCACGTGGGCATGGTCCGCACCGCCCTCTTCAACTGGGCGTACGCACGCCACACCGGCGGCAAGCTGATCTTCCGCATCGAAGACACCGACGCAGCACGCGACTCCGAAGAGTCGTTCAACCAGGTGCTCGAATCCCTGCACTGGCTCGGCATCAACTGGGACGAAGGCGTTGGCGTCGGCGGACCCCACGAACCCTACCGCCAGTCCGAGCGTAAGACCGCAGGCATCTACAACGAGATCTTCGAAAAGCTCGTTGAGGGCGGCTACGTGTACGAGGACTTCTCCACCCCCGACGAGGTGAAGGAGCGCCGCAAGGCCGCCGGCCAGGACCCGCAGCTCGGCTACGACAACTACGACCGCAACCTTACCGAGGAGCAGAAGGAAGCCTACCGCGCCGAGGGCCGTAAGCCCGTGTGGCGTCTGCGTATGCCCGACGAGGACATCACCTTCAACGACCTGGTTCGCGGTGAAATCACCTTTAAGGCCGGTACCGTGCCCGACTACGTGGTCGTCCGCTCCAACGGTGACCCGCTGTACCCCTTCGTGAACCCCGTGGACGACGCGCTCATGGGCATCACCCACGTGCTGCGCGGCGAGGACCTGCTCTCCTCCACCCCGCGTCAGATTGCGCTCTACCGCGCGCTCATCGACACCGGCGTGACCACCTTCATCCCCGAGTTCGGCCACCTGCCCTACGTCATGGGCCAGGGCAACAAGAAGCTCTCCAAGCGCGACCCCGAGTCGAACCTCTTCCTGCTGCGCGATGCCGGCTTCATCAAGGAAGGCCTGCTGAACTACCTGTCCCTGCTGGGCTGGTCCCTCTCCGCAAACCAGGACGTCTTCAGCATCGACGAGCTCGTCGAGCACTTCGATGTGCACGACGTGGTGGCCAACCCCGCCCGCTTCGACGTGAAGAAGGCGGAGTCCATCAACGGTGACCACATCCGTGCGCTCGACCCCAAGGACTTCCGCGACCGCCTCATCCCGTACCTGCAGGCTGCAGGCGTACTCGGCGAAACCCTCACCGAGCGCCAGGAGCAGGTGCTCACCGAGGCCGCACCCCTCGTCCAGGAGCGCATGCAGCTGCTCGGCGAGGCCCCCGGCCTGCTCGCCTTCCTCTTCAAGAGCGACGACGAGATCACCGTGGCGGACGACGCCCGCAAGCAGCTCAAGGAATCCGCACCGCAGGTGCTGGCCGCCGCCATTGAGGCCCTGGAGCCCCTCGAGGACTTCACCGCCGCCAACATCGAGGCAGCGCTGCGCTCGGCCATCGTCGACGGCCTGGAAATCAAGCCGCGCCTGGCCTTCGGCCCCGTGCGCATCGCAGTGTCCGGTGAGCGCATCTCCCCGCCGCTGTTCGAATCCATGGAAATCCTGGGCAAGGACTCCTCCCTCGCACGCCTGCGCAAGCTTGCCGCTGAACTGAGCTAACCATGAGTCGGTCGAATAACCAATCCATCATCGGCAAGGCGCTGTTCAAGGGCACCCTCATGGCGCTCACCAACGCCTGCATTATCTGGGTGTTTGCCTACATTGCTGGCTTTGACCGCTCCGTATGGATGGTCGTCATCATTATTGCCGGCGCGGCGCTCGCCTACGTGACCGCGTTCCTGGAGGCACGCGCCATGCAGAACGCGGCTCGCGGCGGCGACGTGAGCACCTCGTCGTCTGTTGTTGATTCTTCTGACTCTTCGGACGAAGAAGAGGAAGAAGACGACTTCGTGGACCCGGGCCCCGACCCGGACGCAGGCGACTTCGACGCCGGAAGCTCCAGTAGCTCCAGCAGTTCGGACTACAGTAGCTACAGCAGCTCCGACTACTCTGGCGGCGGCGATTCCGGTGGAGGCGACTCTGGCGGTAGCAGCGACTAAGCTCTAGAGAATCCCCTTATCCAGCGGGAATCTGACGACCGAAAGGTCTGAAGAAACCCGGCAGATAAGGGGATTTTTCATAAATTTGAGAATATTTTTTGTGATGGGTATTTCCTGTAAAACTACTAGTCAGTATGTTTTATAGAGGTGAATATGGCGCCAATTGGGGGAGTTTGGCAAGAATTTGGTTTGCTCACCTCGGCAAAGGCTCGTATAGTAGTACCTGTTGTTGCGACGAGCTGAAAAGTTCAAAGCGAAAACATGCGGTTGTAGCTCAGTTGGTAGAGCACCACCTTGCCAAGGTGGATGTCGCGAGTTCAAGTCTCGTCAACCGCTCCACTCAAGCCCCGAGGTTCGCCTCGGGGCTTTTTCGTTGTCTCCGGGCTTTGTTCTCTCTGGGTTTTTAGTTTTTGGAGGTGCGGGGCAGGGTCCTGTGATCTTTCCTGAGGCGGTTGCTTGGGTGGGTTGGCTGCCAGACTGCTTTGGCTGTCTGGTTATCTGACTGTCGGGCTATCTGACGACCTGACTGTCTGGTCACCTGACTACCGGGAGGCGGTGCAGGAAAAAATCTTCAAAAAAATTTGGGACACAAAGCGTGCGGGGGAGGAAGTAAAACTGCTCTCCGAGCCACCTTGAAGCTGCTTTGAAGGGTGAAAATCGGCCCCAAAACCCTCTTTTCGAAGAAATTTAAAAAACTTTTTAACCCCAAAAACCCCGGAAACACGCGGAAGTAGCGGGCATAAAACCGTGAATGTGAGGCGTCTCTCCAGATTTCGGCTTGCACGCCTCCAGAAAGACCCGTATAGTTATTACTCGTTCCGGTGAAAAGCCGAAAGGCGAAAAACGGAACGGTAACTCAATAGAGTAATGGGATATGGTGTAATTGGCAACACGAAGGTTTCTGGTTCCTTTGTTCTAGGTTCGAGTCCTGGTATCCCAGCTAACCTCCTAACGGAGGTTGCGGCCCCATCGTATAGCGGCCTAGTACTCCGCCCTCTCACGGCGGCAACACCGGTTCAAATCCGGTTGGGGTCACACTAGGAAATAAACCCTCAGTCTTCTGGCTGAGGGTTTATTTGTTTATTGGGCAAAACTGAGCCCAGATTCTATGGTGCCGCCGCATACTCAGCGAAAAGCCACAAGTGTTTCGAAAAGCCACCATTTTTGTGGCTTTTCGAAACACAAGTGGCTTCTCGGCGGGAAGGGAACGGGAAGAAAAAAGGGGAGCGCAAAATTTGACCTTCACGCCAAGCCTCGGTATAGTCTTATCCGTAAGCGTGATTGGCGCAGTGGTAGCGCGCTTCGTTCACACCGAAGAGGTCACTGGTTCGAACCCAGTATCACGCACCAAAGAACCCCCGTTTCAAGGAACGGGGGTTTTATTATGCCCACCGGTATTTGTGCCCACAAGCAGTACAAACCCAGCCGCGGACACAACCACCCGAGAATGAGGTACCCCGTGACAACACCCGAACTCGCCGCAGCCACCGACTACGGACGCATGTACGCGCGCGTCCGCGGAGGAGAACTCCTCGTCCCCTCCATCACCACCGTCATCGGACAGCACGCCAGCGACCTCAGCGGCTGGCACGGGTACATGGCAGCCAAAGCCGCCCTCGAAGACCAGCGCGCCTACCGCGCCACCGGATCCCACGGCCTCAAATTCGCCATCATCCGCGACGCAGCCAGCGCCTCCGAACGATACCGCGACGCAGCCGCCGCCCGAGGCGACCGCGTCCACAACTACGCCGAAGCCGTCGCCCTGCGCGCCATGGGCCGCGAACACAACCTCGACGAAAGCCGCGAACAGCTCATCCTCAACGGCGAACAGGCCTACGCCGACCGCTTCGACGAATGGTGGGAAGCCTTCAAGCCCCGCCCCCTCGCCGCCGAAGTCACCATCTGGAACGACACCGTCGGCTACGCGGGCACGCTCGACCTCGTCGCAGAAATCGCGGGCCGAACCTGCATTATCGACTACAAAACCAAAGGCACCGACAAACGCGGCCGCGTCAAAGCACTCGACGAGAAAGTCGTCATGCAGCTCGTCGCCGGACTCAAAGCTGAAGAATCCATCGTTGACCCCGACGAAGGCACCTGGGAACCCTGGAAATACGGCGACGCGCCCGTCCTCATGGGCGTGGCACTCGGCGAAACGCAGGTGCTGCCGCAGCAAGCAAACCCCGCCGTGCTCGAACGCAACTGGTACAAGTTCTGCGCCCTGCGCCGCGTCTGGGAATTCGACCGCCAGGTTCAAGAATTTGAAGACCCCGCGCTCATGCCCGTAGTGCCGCCACCTGCGGCATAGGCCAGCACCCCCGCCGACTAGAAGACTGGGCGGTATAGGGGAGTAGCGAGCGTAGGGGAGAGGATCAAACCCCCGAGGAGGTGAGCCCAGGGAGGTGAGGCTCAGCCCTCACCCTGCCGCCTCCACCCCCAGCGCCTCGATTCGTTCTAGATTCGCGCTACCGAATCGGCGACAATAGAACAAATAGGCAGAACGGCGCCCGCGCGCCCGCTGTGAAGAATGCGCCTGCTGGGAAAAACCGTCAGCGCAGTTCTGCCGCCATATTGAAATCCGTAAGCACATTCCCGGCCCGGCGCCGGCAGAGGAGGACCATGACCATCCTGAGCATCCGCACCGTAGGCGACCCGGTGCTGCGCAGCGTCTGCGACCCCATCACCGTCTTCGACGACGACCTGGCACGACTCATCGACGACATGCTAGAAACCATGTACGACGTGGGCGGCGTGGGCCTTGCCGGCCCGCAGGTTGGTATCTCCAAGCAGATTTTCACCTTCGGCGGCATTGACGACCGCGAAGGCTACATCATCAACCCCGTGCTTGAGGTTGGCGAAGAAGACCAGGAAGGCGGCGAAGGCTGCCTGTCCGTGCCCGGTCAGAAGTCCGCGACCCCGCGCAAGAACTGGGCGCGCGTGACCGGCGTGGACCGCCACGGTGAGCCCCTCGTGCTGGAGGGTGAGGGCCTGTTTGCGCGCATGCTGCAGCACGAAACCGACCACCTGCACGGCAAGCTGTTCATCGACCGCCTCGTGGGTGAAGACCGCCAGCGCGTGATGCGTGCCCTGCGCGCAGCAGACTACAACACTGTTGCCGCGAAGACCGTGACCGAGCGTGCAACCCGCGTGGGCGGTGCCTTCGGCGGCGGCGGTGCGTTCGGCGCCGGTTCTGCCGGTTCCTCCTTCGGTAGCTTCGGAAAGTAGGCTCACATGCTCAACATCATTTACGCAGGCACCCCCGACGTCGCCGTGCCCCCGCTCGACTACCTGGCGAACTCCGATAAGGTGCGCGTGGTCGGCGTGCTCACCCGCGAAGACGCCCCCGTGGGCCGCAAGCGCGTGCTCACTCCCTCCCCGGTCGCGCAGCGTGCCGAAGAGCTCGGCCTGCCCATCGTGAAAGCAAACCGCTGGAACGACGAAGCCGCCGCAGCCATCGCTGAGCTGAACGCTGACGCAGCCGCCGTGGTCGCCTACGGCGCCCTGCTGCCGCTGCCCGCGCTCGAATCCCTGCGCTACGGCTGGGTCAACCTGCACTTCTCCAAGCTGCCCGCATGGCGCGGCGCCGCCCCCGTGCAGCGCGCCCTCATCGCCGGTGAGCAGGAAATTTTCTCCACCACCTTCCTGCTCGAAGAAGGCCTGGACACCGGCCCCACTTTCGAACAGGAATCCACCCCCGTAGCCGCTGACGACACCGCAGGCACCGTGCTGATGCGCCTTGCCACCAGCGGCGGCGCACTGCTTGAGCGCACCTTCGAACGCCTCGAAGCGGGCGAGAACGGCACCGTGCAGGTCGAGGACGAATCGGTCAGCTACGCCTCCAAGATGAGCATTACCGACGGCCGCCTCACCTGGACCGAACCTGCCGAACAGATTCTGGCACGCTTCCGCGGCGTGACCCCCGAACCCGGTGCATGGTGCGAACTGGGCGAAAACCGCTTCAAGATCGGTGGCCTGGCGGTTGCCGACAAGCGTCTGGCGCAGTCCCTGACCGAGGCGAACGGCGGCCCCCTCGCACCCGGTGCGGTGCGTCTGCACGCAAAGAAGGTACTGGTCGGCACCGGTACCGAACCCCTGATGCTGCTGCAGGTTCAGCCTGCCGGTAAGAAAATGATGGATGCGCCCGCGTGGGCTCGCGGCGCTGGCAAGGACATGGCGGAAGGCCTGGTGGTACTCGCATGAGCAACGAAAAGCGCCCCTACAAGGGAGGACACGGCAAGTCCGGTCACGCTGGCAATGGCAAGCCCGGCAACGGCAAGTTCAGCCAGGGTAGCGGTCAGGGTAAGTTCAATCAGGGCAGTGGCCAGGGCGAAGGCGGTGCGAAGCGTAAGCGCCGCCGCCGCTCCGGCGCTGGCAGCGGCTCTGGTGTGAGTGAGCAGAACCGCCAGCAGTCCCAGAATCGCCAGCGTTCGCAGAATAGCCGCCCGCAGAAGTGGGATGGCAACTCCCGCGGCGAATCGCGTACCGAATCGCGCACCGGCCGCCGCTTTGACGGCCTGACCAGCGTCGAACGCGCCGCACGCCGCGCTAAGACCGAGCACGACGACACCAAACGCGGTGGCGGCGGCACCTCCCAGCGCAATAAGAGCGGCCACGAACGCAACCGCCGCTCCATGTCTGCCCGCGAATTCTCCGCGGCGGCACCCTCCGCACGCTCGCGTACCGCAGACACCGCACGCGCAACCGTCTTCGACGTACTGCGCTCCGTGGCAGAATCTGACGCCTACGCGAACCTCGTGCTCCCCAAGGCGATTCGTAGCCACCGCCTCGACCACCGCGACGCAGGCTTCGCCACCGAACTGACCTACGGCACGCTACGCCACCAGGGCACCTACGACGCAATCCTGCGCCACTGCGTGGACCGCCCCATCGAGAAGGTCGGCACCACCACGCTCATCGTGTTACGCATGGGCGTGCACCAGCTGCTGAACATGCGCGTTCCCGCCCACGCTGCGCTGAACCAGAGCGTGTCCCTGGCCCGCGAAAAGATCGGTGCGGGCCCGGCAAACTTCATCAACGCGGTGCTACGCCGCGTCTCCGAGCGAACCCCCGAAGAGTGGTACGAACTCATCATCGAGGAGGCCAAGGATGACACCGAGCGCATGGCTCTGCTCGCCTCGCACCCCGCCTGGATTGTGCGTTCCATGCGTCAGGCGCTAGTCGCGCACGGTCGCCCCGCCTCCGAAATTGAGCAGCTGCTCGAAGCGGACAACCTCGCCCCCGTGGTGAACCTGGTTGCGCTGCCCGGCCTGGGTAGCCTCGACGAGGCGCGAGAACAGGGCGCCGTTGACGGCGAGCTGGTCGAGGACTCGGCGCTGTACGCCTCCGGCGACCTGGCCCGTCTCGAATCGGTGCGTGAAGGCACCGTCCGCGCCCAGGATGCCGGCTCCCAGCTGGTGGCTCGCGCGCTGGCCGCAGCACCCCTGGACGGCGCCGACACCGCGTGGCTCGACCTGTGCGCAGGCCCCGGCGGTAAGGCGGCGCTCCTCGGCGCGCTCGGTATTCAGCGCGGCGCATCCCTGGTTGCCAACGAGGCTGCACCGCACCGTGCGCAGCTCGTGGAATCCTCCATGCGCCCCCTGCCCGAGGACAGCTACACGGTGCTCACCGGTGACGGCCGCCAGATTCGCGAGACCCTGCGCAAGAACGCCTCCGACCTGCCCGGATCGATTGAACCCGGCCAGCTGTTCGACCGCGTCATGGTGGATGTGCCCTGCTCCGGTCTGGGTGCCCTGCGCCGCCGCCCCGAGGCGCGTTGGCGCAAGTCCCCGCGCGATATTGCCGAGCTGCTGCCCCTGCAGCGTCAGCTCCTGGACGCAGCCATTGAGGCGACCCGCCCCGGCGGCGTGATTGCCTACGTGACCTGCTCCCCGCACGCGGCAGAAACCCAGAACATTGTTGCCGAGGTGCTCGAAAGCGGCGCGGTGAGCCTGCTCGACTCGGCTGCCGCACTGCGCGAGGTCGCCCTGCACACTGAGGGTGCGGACGGCAAGCCCGTGAGCGTGCTGGTGGGGGAGAAGGACCCCGGCCACACCCCCGAAATCAAGGTCAAGAAGGGCGCCCCGGTCGTGAAGGCTTCGGAGAACCCGACCACCGCCCAGCTGTGGCCGCACGTGCACGGAACCGACGCAATGTTCCTCGCCCTGCTGCGCAAGAACTAACCTCTTATCCACCCGGTGCCCCGCTCAATCGAGCGGGTGCCGGGGGAGTGCAACCTAAGGACAACACACATGGGTATTGCAATTAACCCCTCCATCCTCTCGGCGGATTTCGCGAACCTGCAGCGCGAGCTGGAGCGCATTTCCACCGCCGACGCCGCGCATATTGACGTGATGGACAATCACTTCGTGCCGAACCTCACCTGGGGCCCGCCGGTGGTCAAGCGTCTGCGTGAAATCTCCCCGGTGCCGTTCGACGTGCACCTGATGATTGAGGACGCCGACCGCTGGGCACCCCAGTACGCCAGCATGGGCTGCGAGTCGGTGACCTTCCACGCGGAGGCCGCGATTGCCCCCATCAAGCTGGCGCGCACCTTGCGTGCTGAGGGTGCGAAGGCGGGTATGGCGCTGCGCCCGGCAACCGCTGTGGAACCCTACCTGGACATGCTCAGCGAACTGGACATGCTGCTAATCATGACCGTGGAACCCGGCTTCGGCGGCCAGGCGTTCCTGGACGTGACCCTGCCGAAGATCGCCCGCGCCGCCAAGGCGATTGAGGGTGCGAACCTGCCGGTGACCGTGCAGGTGGATGGCGGCATCACCGAAGAGACCATCCTGCGTGCCGCGGATGCGGGCGCAACCTGCTTCGTTGCCGGTAGCTCGGTCTACGGTGTGGACGAGGCGCTCGGCGGTCCGGAGGCGGCAATCGCCTCCCTGCGTGCGGCGGCCGCCTCGGTCAAGCGTGCCGGTTCTGGTTGCGGTTGCGGCTGCTAGCGGTGCTTGCCGGTAACAGTGCCCAGTCACTCTGATACTGTTGCCCGCATCTATAAAACCTCAACGCCCCGTTGTGAAGTCTGCGCCCCGTCGCGGTTCTTCGCGGCGGGGCGTTTTGCGTGCCCGGCTTTCTCACCCTCCGCAGATTTATAGCAAGGTAACAGCAGGGGATAGACCCCCATTTAAGTGACGTAGTGTCAGCAAGACTATGACAAAGCGTGAAATACGTTACCCCGCGGAATTCCGCGGCAAAACCGGGCATTCCGGCGGCCAGAGAAGCCAAACTGAACCCGCCTTGATGTAACACTCAGATATCTGTAAGGTTAGGTATAGTTTAGTCAAATCTAGGGGGAACTATGTCTTTCAACCGAACCGAGCTGACCGACGCAGAAAACCACGGCGCATCGGGCGTTAACCGCCGCGCATTCTTCGGCCTGGCGCTCGCCTCCTCGGCTGCTCTCGCCCTCGCGGCATGCAGCAGCGAGACCACCACGACCACCACTTCCGGCGGTTCCACCTCCGGCGGCAACAGCGGCACCCGCACCATCAAGGACATTAACGACGAGAACGTAGAAGTTCCCGCCAACCCGCAGAAGGTTATCGTCCTCTCCGAACCCACCCTCGACGGCCTGCTCGCCCTCGGCGTGACCCCCGTCGGTTCCGTCTCCGGTCGCGGCCAGTCCGGCGTGCCCAACTACCTTGCCGACCGCGCCAAGGGCGTGCAGATTATCGGCACCGTCGCCCAGGTCAACTACGAGCAGATCGGCAACCTTGATCCCGACCTGATTCTGGTCGACTCCACCGGCGTGGACAAGCGCTCCGAGGCCTTCGAAACCCTCAAGAAGATCGCTCCCGTGGTCTACTGCGGCTACGCGGGCGGCGACTGGCGCATCAACTTCCGCAACGTCGCCAACGCTATGAACATGGTCGACAAGGGCGAAGAAGTCATCAAGGCATACGAGTCAAACGCCGCAACGTTGAAGGATCAGCTCGCCCCCAAGTACGGCGACAAGACCTTCTCCATCGTCCGCTGGGCAGGCAACGGCCCCGCCCTGATCCTCAAGGAACTGCCTGCCGGCCAGGTACTCAACGACCTGGGCCTCAAGCGCCCCGAGGTGCAGGACCGCAACGGCCAGGGCCACTCCGAACCGGTCTCTCTGGAGAACCTGGCAACCATCGACGCGGACTACATGTTCCTCGGCACCCTCGGCGGCGCAAGCCAGAAGAACCCGAACGCACAGGGTACCGCAGGTCTGCAGGGCGCCGAAGAAGCACTGAATAAGGCGAAGGAAACCTCCGGCTTCACCAACCTGAAGGCAGTCAAGGACGACCACGTGATTCTCGTGGACGGCTCCAAGTGGACCTCCACCGGCGGCCCGCTGCTGCTCGAGGGCATTATCGAAGACGTCAAGAAGGCGCTTCCGCTCTAAACGCCCCACTCTAAATACCCTGTGAAGCAATCACCCGCTGAAGCTTCCGCCACCCTTCTCGCCGCGACCTAAAAACCGCGGCGGGAAGGGGATGCACGACCCACCACACCATCCTCAAGGACCACAATGACCGAAACTCGACCCGCACGCACCGCAGCCCGCTACGGTGCCGTCGTGGCGCTCGCCGGCGCGCTCATCACCCCCGGAGCAGCGCTGACCGGCACTACCATCGCATTCGCGGATACTCCCGCCACCACCCAGCAGGCTGATAAGGCTACCGTGACCATCTCCACCGAGAAGTGGCGCGAAGGCAAGCTCGTGTTGCGCGGAACCGGCTTTACCAGCACCGCTCCCGGTCGCGGCGCCGTGTTCGCGGTGAAGTTCCTCGACGCCCTGCCGGATGAGGCTCACCAGGCGATTAACCCGCTCACCAAGAAGGGCGGCAACTCGCCCGCGAACTTCATGGCAACCGCGAACGAGGACGGCACCTTCGAGGTTGTAGTGTCCCTGCCGACCCCCGAAAACACCGGTCTGACCGCTGAACATCTGAAGACCAAGGGTTGGACCGTGGAGGGTACCAGTCACCGTATTCAGGTGCTTTCCGGTTCCCTGGGCGGTGTGGATGCGGACGGCAACACCTACGACCGTCGTGCATCTGTGTCGCAGAATATTACGCTGAGCGATCCGGAGCCGAGCCCCGCACCGACCGCAGAGCCTTCTGCAACTGCTGAGCCTACCGCTGAGCCCAGCGCAACCGCAGAGCCTTCCATGACTGCCGCGCCTACCGCGGAACCGAGCGCAACTGCAGAGCCTTCTGCGACCGCTGAGCCCAGTGCCACTGCAGAGCCGACCCCCGAGCCTACTGTGGAGCCCAGCGCAACTGCTGCTCCCACCCCCGAGCCGAGCGCAACTGCAGATCCTACGAAGCCTGTTGACCCGAAGCCTGCTGACCCCAAGCCCGCGAACCCGGTGAAGGCGAATGTCACCATCTCCACCGAAAAGTGGCGCGAAGGCAAGATTGTGGTGCGCGGTGAAGGCTTCGTAAGTAATGCTCCCGGTCGCGGCGCCATATTTGCGGTCAAATTCCTGGATGCCGTCCCCGATAATGCGCACCAGGCCATTAACCCCCTGACCAAGAAGGGCGGCAACTCGCCCGCAAACTTCATGGCAATCGCCAATGAAGACAGCACCTTCGAGGTTGAGGTTCCCCTGCCCACCACCGAAAACACCGGCTTGAGCGCTGAAGATTTGGCTAAGGCAGGCTGGGCTACCGAAAATTCCGAGCACAACGTGCAGATCCTCTCCGGTTCCCTGGGCGGAGCAGATGAGCAGGGTAAAAACTACGACCGTGGTGTGTCTATTCGACAGAAGATTAAGCTCAGCGACAAGGCTCCGGAGTACGCCCCCATTGACGCACCCGAGCCGGTCAACGCCTCCGAACTGACCGCGGGTAATGGCGTGCAGGTGAGCCGTGACGGTTCCACCGTGACCGTGACCGTGCCGAATGCTGAACCGGGCACTTGGGTGTACGCCGCGACCTACCTGGGCAACTCCCCGCAGACCCTGTACGGCTCCGGCTGGAAGCGTCTGGACGGTAACCGTAGCTTCAGCTACGAAACCAGCGTGAGCATGCCCGCCGCCACCTACCGTGTGGTTGTGCACAACGGCAACCAGGGCGCTGACAATGCGGTGCTCGGTTTTGCTGACATGACCGTGGAACGTGCTGTTACCCCTCGTCAGGACGTTTCCCGTGATGAGCAGGACGCCACCGACCAGCTGGTTGAAGAGCTGAACGAGAACCCCGCAACCAGCACCTCTACAGCGCCGGTTCCCATGCGTAACGCGGGCGGCCGCATCAGCACCCGCGCCACCGACGTGGACGCATCCCTCGCCGCGCTCTCGCAGAGCACCGCTCCGGTCGTGAACCGCGTGCAGGCTAAGGCGAAGGTTCAGAGCGCGCAGAAGACCTTGGCATCCAACCTGCAGAAGACCGAAGCTAACGCAAAGAAGGCAGTGAAGGCTGCCGCCGGTTCGCAGAACTCGCAGAACACGCAGAACTCGCAGAAATCCGCCGCAGGTACGAAGGCGCAGGGCCCGGTCATTGAGGGTACTGAGCTGACCGGTCTGACCAAGTGGCTGGTCAACAACGCCAATAACCTGCTGCTTTCGGCGGCTGGCCTGGTGGTTTTGGCTGCGGCTCTGCTGCTGCGCACCTCCAAGAAGTAAGCTCTCTCAAGAAGTAAGCTCTGACCACACATTCATATCGGCACCGGCTCACGCCCCCCACTCTTGGCCCCGCACCCTTGAACAGGGGCGTGGGCCGGATGCCCCACTAACCACTCGGGTCGCAACCTACTGAACTGCACCGACCTACTGAACTGCACTGACACGAACCCGGTAGCGTTCAGTGTCGACCCCGGTAATTTTGAAAGGACCACCATGCGTGCACCTTTTTCGGGAGCCCCGAAGGCATCCCTGACCTCTAAGGCGCTGACCGCCTGCGCTGCCGCAACCCTGGCGCTGGGCTTGGGCGTTGGCACTGCATCCGCTCTGCCTCCGGGCGGTGCAAAGGCATCGACCCCCGGCACCTCCTCGACTGTTTCCTCCTCTGTGAGCGAGCACGGCGTGATTTCCTTTAGCGTGAGCGGCTTCCCCGCGAACACTGTGGTGTCCGTGAAGGTTGACGACGGCGACCTGTGCCCCTCCGATGCAGCTCAGGGCGCTTGCGTGGTGCACCAGCAGAAGACCGATGGCAACGGTAACGTCTCCGGTTCCTTCGTTCTGCCGGATGTTGGCGCTGGCACCCACACCCTGCGTTTCCTTGCGACCGGCGAGAAGCGTGATAAGGACGGCAAGTACCTGGGCACCGAGGCGTACACCAACCGCAGCCCCGAGTTCACCGTGGTGGGTGAGGGCGGATCGGATAACTCGTCCTCGAACTCTTCGGGTTCTTCCTCGAACCGCGGCTCTTCCAGCTCGAAGAGCAACGGTGGTTCCTCGAATGGCGGCTCGAACTCTAACAACTCAGACTCTGCAGACGAGGCTCAGGGCTCTAACGATTCCAACGAGTCCTCCTCCAATGGTGGCTCGAATGGTTCTGCAGGTGGCGCGGCTGAGGCTGAGACCGTGTACACCGACGCTGACGGCAACACCATCACCAAGGAGGAGTACGACCGCCTGAACGCGGAAGCTGACTCTTCCGGTACCTCCGGCACCTCTGGCTCTTCCGCTGCGCCTGCTGCTTCGGCTTCTGCAAATGCCCAGAAGAAGGCGACCGCTTCGGCGAGCGCATCTTCTTCGGCTGCTACGCGCGGTACCGCGTCGAACCCGAGCGCTTCGGCTTCGGGCGCGGCTAACACCGCATCCACCGTTCAGACCGTGACTTACGGTGCTGCGTTCCCGTGGATTGGCGTGGTGGTTCTGGGCGTAAGCATTGTGGGTGCCGCTGCGCTGCTGCTGACCCGTAAGCGCTAAGACTTAACGTCGGATGCGGGTGGGGGAGTAACCCGCCCGCTCCGGCGTTTCTCTCATTATCTACCGGTGTGCCGGGTGCCCCTCGCGTGGTGTGGGTGCGCCGGGTGCGCCTCCCTGTTTTCTTGTATCGAACATAAGGAGCATAGTGGCCCGCACGAGCTCATTGTCCCGAGATGTTCAGCAGGAGAGTACGTCCCGTCAGAGTTCTGTGATTCAGGGGCAGAAGTTGGGTAAGCGCCTGGCTTTTCTGTTCTTGTTTGCGGTGCTTTTGGTGGGGGCTGTGGCTGCTTCTTTGCTGTTCGGGTCGAATAATCTTCCGCCGGATCAGGTTCTGGCTGTTTTCAATGGCACTGCTTCCGAGCAGGCGCAGACGATTGTGATGGAGCAGCGCATTCCGCGTACCCTGGTGGGTCTTGCGGCGGGTGCCGCGTTGGCTATTGCCGGTTCTCTGATGCAGTCGTTGACTCGTAACCCGCTGGCTGAGCCCGGCCTGATGGGTGTGAACGCCGGTGCTGCGGTGGCTGTGATTGGCTCCGTGGTGATTTTTGGCGTGATGGGTATTTGGCAGTACATGGTTGCTGCGACGATTGGTGGCGCGTTGGCTGCGGTGCTGGTGTACACGCTGGGTCGTGGCCGTGACGGGTCGATTGTGAAGCTCGCTTTGGCGGGTGTGGCGATTTCTGCGGCGCTGTCGGCGATTGCGCAGGGCCTGATTTTGGCTGATCAGGATGCGTATAACGAGTTCCGTGTGTGGGTTGCCGGTTCGCTGGAGGGCCGCGGTATGGATATTGCGTCGACGGTGGGTCCGGTGATTGTGCTGGGTATGCTGGTGGCGTTCTTTGTGGCTCCTGCGATTAATGCTTTGAGTATGGGCGAGGAAGCGGCGACCAGCCTCGGCGTGAGTGTGCGTACGACCCAGAATTTGACGTTGCTGGCGGTGACGGTGCTTGCCGGTGCGGCGACTGCTGCGGTGGGTCCGATCGGTTTTGTGGGTTTGGCGGTGCCGTTTGTGGTGCGTGCCCTACTCGGTAATGATGTGCGCTGGGTGAATTATGGTTCGGCGCTGTTGGGTCCGGTGTGGCTGCTGTGTGCTGACGTATTGGCGCGTGTGCTGGTGGCTCCGCAGGAGACTCAGGTGGGTATTGTGGCGACTCTTGCCGGTGCCCCGGTGTTCTTGTTCTTGATGACTCGTCGTAAGGTGGAGGCTCTCTAATGTCGAATTCTTCCGCTGTTTCGACGGCGACTGCCACCAGCTCCGCTAATCGTTCTGCGCGTCGTCGCGGCCGCGATTTGGGTGGCCGCCCGGTGTTGACTGTGCGCGGTCCGCTGAGTGCTCAGGTGCCGTGGCGTGTGCTGATTTTGAATGTGGCGTTGGTGGTGCTGATTGCGGCGCTGGCGTTTTGGGGCATGTTGCAGGGTGATTATAAGATCGCCCCGGAGAAGCTGATCCCGGCGCTGCTGGGTGAGGGCAAGCAGATTACGGTGACTTTCGCTCAGCAGCGTGCGGCGCGTATTGTGGCGGCGCTTCTGGTGGGTGCGGCGCTTGGTCTGTCGGGTGCGATTTTCCAGGTGATTTCGGGTAATGCCCTGGGTTCGCCGGATATTATCGGCTTCACGAATGGTGCCGCGACCGGTGCGCTGTTGCAGATTATTGTGTTCAATTCCGGCCCCGTGGAGGTTGCTCTGGGCGCTGTGATTGGTGGCTTGGCGACTTCGGTGCTGGTGTGGCTGTTGACGCGCCGTACGGGCCTGCATGGCTTCCGTCTGGTGCTGGTCGGTATTGGTGTGGGTTCGACCCTGGCGGCGTTCAATGCGCTGCTGGTGGTGCGTGCTTCGCTGACTCAGGCGCAGACCGCGGCGTCCTGGCTTGCCGGTTCGCTCAATGACATCACGTGGGAGCGCACCTACGCGCTGATGGGTCTGCTGTTCGTGGTGACTCCGCTGCTGCTGATGCTGGTCCGCCCGCTGGGTGCGATTCGTTTTGGTGACCAGGTGGCATCCGGTTTGGGTGTGAGCGTGAACGCGTACCGTGTGGCGGCTCTGTTTATCGGTGTGCTTCTGGTTTCGCTGGCGACCGCGACGACCGGCCCGATTGCCTTTGTCGCCCTGGCGGCACCGCACATCGCGAAGACTCTGTCTCGTAGCGGCGGGGTGGGTTTCACCTCCGCGGCACTTATGGGTGCGCTCATGGTGCTCGGCTCTGACCTGATTGGCCGATTCGCTGTTCCCGGACGCATCATTCAGGTGGGTGTGGTGACCGGCGCGATTGGCGGCCTGTACCTGATTTACCTGATTTACCTCGAAAGGAAGAAGAGCTAGTGAACGCTAGTGTGACGACCCGCCTTGAAGGCGAGAACATGGTGGTTGCCTACGGTGAGCATACGGTGCTCAACGGGGTAGATTTTCAGGTGCCGGAGGGGGAGCTGACCGTTATCTTGGGCCCGAACGCCTGCGGTAAGTCGACCACCCTGAAGGCTCTTGCCCGCGTGAACCCGCTCAAGCAGGGTGAGGTTCGCCTGGACGGCACCCCGCTGCCGCAGATGAAGTCCCGCGCCATCGCCAAGATCCTGGCGATGCTGCCGCAGACCCCGGAGGCGCCTAGCGGCGTGACCGTGGCGGATGTGGTGGCGCGCGGCCGCTACCCGCACCAGTCGCTGCTGCGTTCCTGGTCTGATGAGGACGAGCGCGCCTGTGTGGAGGCGATGCAGGCGGCGAACGTGCTGGAGCTTGCTGAGCGTCCCATTGAGGCGCTTTCGGGCGGTCAGCGTCAGCGCGTGTGGATTGCCATGACCCTGGCGCAGCAGACCCCGCTGATTCTGCTCGATGAGCCGACCACTTACCTGGATATCACGCACCAGATTGAGGTGCTGAACCTGACGAAGAAATTGCATTCCGAAGGGCGAACGGTAGCCGTGGTGTTGCATGACCTGAACCTTGCTTTCAGGTATGCTACTCATGTTGTGTTAATGAAGCAGGGCCGGATTATCGCTCAGGGCGATCCGCGTGCGATAATTACACCGGAACTTATCCAGGAAGTTTTTGACCTGCAATCGGTCATTATTCCTGATCCATGCACTGGCACCCCTTTGGTTATTCCGAAGGAGAACCAAACAATTCATATTGCCGCTGACGCTATTTCGGCGGCCCGCGAAAGCGAATAGTTTTCGCCCCTAAGCCGCGTGGGAGTTAGCGCCAACCGTCTCAGTACGGGTGGAAAAGCTCGGCATTGCGCCGAGTAGCGAACGTTAGGATCTGAGGGACCCAGGATCCCCTGCGCGTAGGGCGCCTACCCGGTGCTCGCCCGTCTTTGACGCATGAACGGCTCCGAGCACTGGGTAGGTTCCATTTTGGGAACCCGTAGATGAGGCACCGAGACTGCCGCATGAGATCTTCACTGTTTGAAGGTTTGATGCACGGTCTCGGTGCCTCATCTCTTTTAACTTCTGGGCTGAGTCTGGGCTGGGCTGGTCTTAGGTGGGGCTGGGCTGGGCGGGGTTGTGGCGGCTTTGTGCTTGGGTTTTAGTAGCGTGTGTTCGCTGTCATGAATGTCATCTTTTGGTTCTTTCGTTTTTCCCTTTGGCTGGAGTTTTGGTAAGGGATACCATAGAGTGAGGTAGTAGAGGCTAACTAACAATAATGCGCCTCCTCACCGATTCTCACCGATTGAGTGTTTCCACAGACCAAGGAGGAACCGTTGGGCGAGCACGAACCCACCGCGATCGTTCCCACGCAGAACGCTTCTGAACAAGCTGCTTCCGTGCAGCCGCGTACCGTTGCGCCGGCTGTGCGCCCGGCCCCTCCCAAGATCCCGCGCCCCGTACCGGCACCGCGCGTGGACAGCCCCCTCATCAGCGCCATTATCGCCGATGCGGTCAGCCCCGAAGAGCTGAACGCCCGCATCCTTGAGGTCGTCTCCGAAGGCACCCCCATTATCGAGCCGGTGCACCGCGAAGACGGTAGCATCAGTGAGAACGAGCGCATCGTCACCTTCCTGTACCACAACGAGCAGGCGGAGCAGGTGCTCATGTTCATCAACCGCCTGACCGATGAGAAGAACCTCGACCGTTCCCTCATGGCCCGCATCGAGGGCACTGACTGGTGGCAGCTGAGCATGCAGATGGAAACCACCTGGCGTGCCTCCTACAACTTCTTGCCGGCGCTGCCCGGCGAGCGCCCCGCCTGGCTGGGCGATGACGACCAGGTGCGCCTGCGCGCCGCACTGGATTCCGGCGAGGGCGACCCGCTGAACCCCGAGACCGCGTGCAACCGTATCGGTCGTTGCATGGGTGTGGTGCAGCTTGAGCACGCGCCGGTGCAGGAGTTCATCCTGACTCAGGAAGAGATTGACGCGCTGCCCGCCCCCGAGTGGATGCAGACCTCTGACGGTCACCAGTATGTGCTCGGCCGCGTGGGTGACCCCGCCCCGGATGCGCCGCTGTTCATCCAGTTCGACGGTGAGATGTGGTTCAGCCAGGGTATGGAGCACACCCTCAACCGTGCCCACGAGGCTGGCCGTATTCCGGCGATGCACGTGTTCTTCCTGCACTCTGGCGGTCGTGAGAACCGCTGGAAGGAGCTGAACGGCGACAACCCGATTGCCGACTACCTGGTAGAGATCGCGTTCCCGCACCTGGAGGCAGTGCACGGCATTAAGACCGCGCCGCAGAACATTGTGATTAACGGTCAGTCGCTGGGCGGGCTGTCCTCCCTGCTGGCGGTGCTGAGCCGCCCGGAGGCGTTTGGCGGCGCGATTGCGCAGTCTTCGTCGCTGTGGCAACCGCAGGTCATGGACCGCCTGGACGAGCTGGAGGCGGCGGGTGAGATTGACCGCCTGCGCCACCTGTACCTTGAGATTGAGGTGGGGGAGCAGGAGTGGGTTCTGGTACCGCCTCACCGCGAGCTGAAGGAGCGCCTGGAAAAGCTGGGCCTGAAGAATGCGCGTTGCACGGCCTTCAACGGCGGTCACGATTATGCGTGCTGGCGCGGTGCGATTGTGCCGGCGTTGGAACGTATTATTGCTGCCCGCCGGGAGGCTGAGCGCGCTGAGCGGAGCTTAGCTGAGGAGTAGCGAGAGGTCGCCTAGGGATCCTGCACGGGTAGAGCACACCCCGCATGGTGGGCGGGCGGGGTGCCCCGTTAGGGTAAACACCGTCGCGCCCGTATCCTAGAGAAGTACAGCCTAAGAGAAGTGCAACACTACCGCGCCGCGAGGGGTGCCGAAGGGTACCCGGCGTAGGTTGCGCACCCGCCCTCATTGACGAGATGGCATCACGCTGCGAACACAACGTGAGCGCTATAGAAACCGCAAACGACACAGAAATCGAGAGAAGATGACCGTAGAACGTAGCCCCCTGGCCCCCACGCCGCTCATCCCCGAGTCTTTTGCCGCGAAGTACCGCGAGGCCGGCTACTGGATTGACCAGACCATCCCCGAGTTCCTGCTGGACGCCTGCCGCGCAAAGCCGCACTTCCCGGCGCTGGTGGCGCTCTCGCACGCGCAGCTCGATGAGGACGGCAAGCCCCAGCAGATTCGCCTCTCCTACGGCGAGCTGGAGGCGGCAGGTCGTGCCGCTGCGGCGCGCCTCGTGAAGGCTGGTGTACAGCCGGGTGACCGCGTGCTGCTGCAGCTGGGTAACACCGCCGAGTACCTGGTGTACCTGCTGGGTATTTTCTGGGCGGCTGCGCTGCCGGTGTTCTGCCTGCCGCAGCACCGCACCACCGAGCTGGTTCACTTTGCGACCCGCACCGACGCTGCGGCGCACGTGTTCTCTTCGCTGACCCCGGGCGCGGATTTCACCGCCCTGCACGAGGACGTTGCCGCCGAGCTACGCAAGAACTCCCTGGAGCCGCCGGTCGCTATTGACGTTGCGGAGCCGCTGACCCCGCTGACCGAAGAGGAGCTCGCTGAAGAGTTCGTGCCCGGTGTCATTCAGAACACCGAGAACCTGCGTGCGAGCGAGCAGGTGGCGTTCCTGCAGCTCTCCGGCGGTACGACCGGCATTTCGAAGCTGATTCCTCGCACCCACGCCGCCTACCTGTACTCGGTGCGCGGCTCGGTCGATATCTGCAAGCTGAACAACAACACGACCATGCTCGTGGTGCTGCCCGCCGCGCACAACTTCACGATGAGCTCGCCCGGTATCCTGGGCGTCATGTGCGCCTCCGGCAAGCTGGTGTTTGCGGCGGATCCGTCCCCGCAGACTGCGTTCCACCTCATTGAGATGGAGGGTGTGACCACCTCCGCGCTGGTGCCGCCGCTGGCTCAGGCGTGGGTCGCCTCCGCGGAGAAGCGCGGCGTGTCCCTGCCGTCTCTGCAGACCCTGCAGGTGGGCGGTTCGAAGCTGGCCCCGGCGGTTGCGGGCAAGATTGAGTCGGTGCTCGGCTGCACCGTTCAGCAGGTGTTCGGCATGGCTGAGGGCCTGGTGAACTACACCCGCTCGACCGACCCGATTGAGATGCGTCTGAGGACTCAGGGCTACCCGATTAGCCCCGACGACGAAATCCTGATTGTTGATGATCAGGACCAGCCGGTTAAGCGCGGCGAGAGCGGCCACCTGCTCACCCGCGGCCCGTACACGATTCGCGGCTACTACCTGGAGGAGAACGCGAACCGTTACGGCTTCACCGAGGACGGCTTCTACCGCACCGGCGACATTGTGCGACTGGTCGCAGGTAAGTACCTTGAGGTGACCGGCCGCGCGAAGGACCAGATTAACCGCAACGGCGAGAAGATTGCCGTGGACGAAATCGAAGAGCTGGCGCTGACCCACCCCGACGTTTTTGACGCCGTGGTTCTGGGCATCCCGGATGAGACCGTGGGCGAGCGCGTGGGCCTGGTCATTGTGCCGCAGGAAGGTGCCGACCTGGGCGAAAACCCGCGCCGCACGATGCACGAGTTCTTCACCTCGAAGAAGCTCGCCGACTTCAAGATTCCGGAGCGCGTGCAGGTTCTGCAGGAGCTGCCCACCACGAACGTGGGTAAGATTTCTCGCCGCGAGCTGCGCGCCAAGCTTGCCGAAATTTTCGGCTAAACCCTTTGAGCTGACCATTTTCGGCTAAACCGTACGCCCTTATTCCTACCCCTATTGAGGAGAAAAATGTCCGCATTTGAGACCCTGCGCCCCATCATGGAGAAGTACATCGTCGAGCCCGACTCCCTGCAGACCGCTTTTGACGAGCCGACCACCGACCTGTTCTCCCTAGGCATGGACTCTATGGGCGCATTCGCCCTGCTCGACGACCTTGCCGCTGAGGGCGCCGTGATTGAGTTTACCGAGCTGGTGGAGAACCCGACTGTGGAGTTCATCGCCTCCCGCCTGGGCTAAGCGTTACCGCACCCCGAGTGCCCGCCTGCCGCGAATGCAGACGGGCGCCCGGGGTGTTTGCTACTCGCCTCGTTTTTCTGTGCGCCGGTTTTACGCCGTGTTGTGTAGCTGCGTTTACCCTTGTCAGCGCACTTCTGTCAGCGTGAAGCGGCGGGGCAGCAGCTTACCTTTCACATCTACCTTTAACACACCGCATATCATCCCTAATCCAGACCCCTAATCCAGACCTTTGAGAGGCCACCATGGGCGTAGCTGATACTACCGCACCCGCTAGCTTCGGGACTGCTTCCGACCTTCGCACCGCCGCGAACCCCTCCGCACAGCACAGCGCTGACAGCCCCTGGCTGCCGCTGACCACTAACGCGCGCGGCATCTACTTTGCCGCCGCGATTGACCCGACGAACCCCTGCTACAACACCGCGGAGGTTCTGCAATGCCCCGCAGACACCGACCTCGCTCTGCTGCGTGAGGCTTTTGTGCAGCTTTACCGTGAGAACGAGGGCTTCCGCGTGCGCACCCGCATTGCCGATGGTGCCGCCTCCCAGCAGATTCTGACCGAGGAGGCGTTCCTTTCGGGCATTGACCTGCTCGTAGATGAAGGGGAGCTGAGTGGCACCGCCGAGGCGGGGGAGGAGAACGCCTCTGACCTGCCCGAATCAGCCCTGCCTGACTCTGATCTGCCCGCGCCGGTGCGTGCCTGGGCACAGCGCCTGCTCGCCCAGCCCCTCGCCACCGATGAGGGCGTGACCGTGCGCAGCGCAGTGGTGCGTTACGGCGGGTTCCTCTGGGTGTACCATTCCTTCTCCCACGTGGTTGCCGACGGGTTCGCGGCGTTCAACGGCCTCTCCCGCGTGGCGGCGATATACCGCGCCCTGTCTGCCGGTCAGCCGGTTCCGGCAACCCGCCGCATGAGCCTGCAGCAGCTGCTCGACGCCGACGATGCCGCCTCCACCGCCCGTGACGAAGACGTCGCCTTCTGGGAGGCGAGCGGCGCTCTGGAGCAGGAAGACACCTCCCTGGCGGGTCGTACCGCCTCCCCGTCGGCGCAGTCTGTGCGCGTGGCGTTCAGCATTGATACGCCCACCCAGCAGGCTCTACTGGATGCGGCAAAGCAGCACGCCGTCTCCTGGCCCGTGCTGGCGACCGCCGCCGTCGGCTCGTACCTGGCGCGTGTGGGCGGCTACCCGCAGGCTTCGTTCGGCGTGCCGCAGATGAACCGCATGTTCGCCCGCACCCTGCCGGAGGTGACCCGCGCCCTGGGTACGGCGAGCGCCCAGACCGGCTGTACCGCGGTGAACGTTCTGCCGGTGCAGGTTGCGGCGACCGGCCCCATCGCGGAGTCCCTGCACTCGGTGAAGGAACAGTACACCCGCAACGCGGAGCATCCGCTGGCTCGTCAGGAAGACCTCGAACGTACCGCGCGTAATGCCCAGTCCAGGCTGTTTGGTGCGCAGATTAACGTGGTGCCCTTTGACGCGGTGCTGCCGCTGGCGGCGCCCTCGAAGGACGAGTCCGGAGCCCCGGTACCGACCGCGCGTATTCACAATATCTCTGCCGGTCCCGTTGCTGACGCGACCTTCACCCTGCGCGGCATGCCCGGCCGCGGCAACAGCATCTCCTGCGAGATTGACATGAACCCGGCGCTCTACACCGCTAAGGAGCTGGAACGCCACGCCGCCCGACTGAGCGAGTGGCTGCCCGCCTACGCGGCGGAGGCGCAGCGCGAGGACGCCTCCCTGAACAATCTCGGCTTGGCGACCGAGGCGGAGCTTGCGACCCTGCGCGAGCTGACCGCCCCGGCGCTTACCGACCACCCGCTGGAGTACAAGACCCTGCTGGGTCGCTTCCGTGATGCGGTGGCGGCGCATCCGCAGGCGCTCGCCGTGCTGGATTCTGCCCCCGCGCCCGGTGAGGTGCTCACCCCCGAGTCGGATCGCGCCTACGTCTTTGACCGCGCCCTCACCTACGCCGAACTGGACGAGCGCGCCCGTGCGCTTGCCGCGCAGCTGCTGAACTGGGGCGTTCGCCCCTCCGACGCAGTGGGTCTGCGTGTGCACCGCGGCGCCGAGCAGTACGTGGCGCTGTACGCCCTGCTGTACGCTGGCGCCACCTATGTTCCGGTGCTTCCGGATCTGCCCGCCGAGCGTGTGGGCGTGATGATGGAGGACGCCGAATGTTCCCTGCTGCTGCACGGCCCCGGTCTGCATCCGCTGAGCGCGGAAGAGCTGAACCCGCAGGAACCGCAGCGTCACGCGAACCTGCCGCAGCATACTCTGCCCCTACTGAGCGCTGAGGATCCCACCCGGGCACCCGCCGCCGAGGAGCTTCCGGGCACGAAAACCGGCCTGGACGAGGACGCTTACGTACTCTTCACCTCCGGCTCCACGGGCAGGCCTAAGGGCGTTGCCATTAGCCACCGCGCGATTGATAACCGCCTGCGCTGGCAGCAGCACCAGATTCCGGTGGGGGAGGGCGACCGCGTTCTGCACAAGACCCCCATCTCCTTTGACGTACACGTGTGGGAGCTGTACTGGCCGCTCGCCGAGGGTGCCGCCGTGGTCATTGCCGCCCCGGATGGTCACCGCGACCCCGCCTACCTGGCGCGCGTGATTGCCGAGCAGTCCGTCACGGCGGTGCACTTTGTGCCGACCATGCTGTCGGCGCTGACCTCTTCGCCGGCGGCGCGCCGCATCCTGGCTGATGCTGGCTTCGGCCAGGGTCGAGAGCAGCCCCTGCGCTACGTGGTCTGCTCGGGTGAGGCGCTGCAGAAGGACCAGGTGCAGGCTGCGGGCGAGGTTCTGGGCGTGTACCCGCTGAACCTGTACGGCCCGACCGAGGCGGCGGTGGACGTGACCTTCTGGGAGACTTCCACCGACCCGCAGCGCGAGAGCGTGCCCATTGGCGAGCCGGTCTGGAACACCGGCACCCTGATTCTTGACCCGACCGGCCACCCCGTGCCGGTGGGTGTGACGGGCGAACTGCACCTGTCGGGTGTGCAGTTGGCGCGCGGCTACAAGAACAACCCGCAGGCGACCGCGGCGGCTTTCGTGGAGCAGGCTCCTGCCGGTGCGCTCACGCTGCTGAACGGTGAGAGTCAGCGCCTGTACCGTACGGGCGATTTGGCGTGCTGGGAGATTCTTCCCGATGGTCGTGCCGTCATCGGCTACCGCGGCCGCACGGATTATCAGATTAAGGTGCGCGGTCAGCGCCTGGAGCTGGGCGATATTGAGATGGCTCTTGCCGCGGTTGAGGGCGTGAGCGCTTCGGTGGCTCTGCTGTACCGCGGTCTGCGTGAGCCTGCCCTGGCGGCGGTGCTGGAGGTCGGCGACGTGCCCGCTGAGCGTGCCGAGCAGCTGGTGGAGGCGGCGCGCGAGCATTGTGCGCAGGTTCTGCCGGACTACATGGTGCCGACCCTGTGGCATACCCTGCCTGCTCTGCCGGTGAGCCCCTCCGGTAAGGCGGATCGCAAGCTGTTGGCGTCCCTGGACCTGACCCCGCAGACTTCCGATGCCGAGGGCCCGCACGGTCTGCTGGAGCAGCAGCTGTGCTCGATTATTGCCGGTGTGCTGGGTCGTGAGCGTTTCGGTGTGGATGAGGATTTCTTCGCCTCGGGTGGTCATTCGCTGGCGGCTCTTGAGGTGATTGCCGCGGTTGAGGAGCAGCTGGGCCTGAGCGTGAGCATTGGTGCGCTGTTTGCGCATCCGACCGTGCAGGATTTGGCGGCGTCTATTGCGGGCGAGCGTGGCGAGGGTGCGGAGTTCGCGCCGGTTCTGCCGCTGCGTGAGCACATTTTGACTCAGCGCGAACACGTTGTGACTCAGCGTGAGCAGCCCGTTGCACCCGATACTACCGAGGCCCCCGCGCCGCTGTTTATCCTGCCGCCTGCGGGTGGTTTGGGCTGGTGCTATGCGGGGTACCTCTCGCATCTTCCGGCTCAGCAGGGTGTGTATGCTTTGCAGGCTGAGGCGTTCTCTGACCCGAATGCCGGCTTTGCGTCGAGCCTGCAGGAGCTGGCTGAGGGCTACCTGAAGCTGATTGAGAAGACCCTGGCGGAGCGTTCGTTGCCGCGTCGTTTTGCGTTGATGGGCTGGTCTGTGGGCGGTACTGCCGCGGTGCAGGTCGCGGCCCTGGCGCAGGCTGCGGGTGCGCAGGTTGAGCGCGTCATCCTGTTGGATGCGTATCCTTCGGAGCAATGGCAGGGCGTGCCTGCGCCGGATGAGCAGGAGAGCTTCCGTGCGCTGTTGCGTATGGGCGGTTTGCCGGAGCCTGCCGCCGATGAGCAGCTTGACCTGCCGGGTACGTTGGAGCGTCTGCAGAAGGCGGGTTCGGCGATGGGTTACCTACCGGAGGAGAAGTTGGGCGTGTGCCTGGGTAGTATGCGTGCTTCGGCGGCGTTGATGCGTGGTGCTGAGCAGGCGTTCTTTGATGGTGATGTGTTGCTGGTGGGTGTGCCGCACGAGGATCAGCCGTATTTGGATGCGGCGGGTTGGTCGGCGCATGCGTCGTCGTTCCGTGCGGTGCTACTGGAGGGTACGCACCCCGACCTGGTGAATCCGGCGCGTCTGGCGGAGGTGACCGGCCACTTCGCCGGCTAAACTCGCCAACGCCCACAAGTAACTGAATTAGCCCGGAGGTAATAGTCGTTACCTCCGGGCTACATCAGTTAAAACATGCAGTCCAGCTACAGCACAAAGTTAAAACACGAATGCCCCCGGTTGATGAATCATCAACCGGGGGCATCGTTTAGCGTCTAACGCAGAACCGGGGTTCTACAGCTAAATGCTTAGTGCTGCTCCAGCTCGGAGTTAGCGTTCACGTTGAGCAGGTCGTACTTAGCGAATGCCTTCGCGGGAACGTCTGCTGCAACCTCGCCGCGCTTTGCCAGCATCTGCAGGGTGCGGACAACAACCGACTCTGCATCGATGTGGAAGAAGCGACGTGCACCCGGGCGGGTGTCTGCGAAGCCGAAGCCGTCAGCACCCAGGGTTGCGAAGTCGTTCGGAACGAACTGGCGGATCTGGTCGGGAACATCCGAAGCGAAGTCGGTGGTCGCGACGATCGGGCCAGCAGCGCCTGCCAGCTTCTGGGTCACGTAAGGAACGCGAGCGGGCTGGTTCGGGTTCAGCAGAGCCTCTTCCTCAGCGGCAATACCGTCGCGGCGCAGCTCGGTCCACGAGGTGACAGACCAGACGTCTGCGGAGACGCCCCAGTCCTCAGCCAGCAGCTGCTGAGCCTTCTCAGCCCACGGAACAGCAACGCCGGATGCCAGCAGCTGTGCCTTGGGGCCGGAGGTCAGCGGGGACTCGCTAATCTTGTGGATACCCTTGATGATGCCCTCAACGTCAACGTTTGCCGGCTCAGCAGGCTGGTGAATCGGCTCGTTGTACACGGTCAGGTAGTACATGACGTTGTGGTCTTCGTCCTTGGTACCGTACATCTGCTCGATACCGCGCTCCACGATGTGAGCGATCTCGTAGCCGTAAGCCGGGTCGTAGATCTTGAACGCCGGGTTGGTGGACGCCAGAATCGGGGAGTGGCCATCGTTGTGCTGCAGACCCTCACCGGACAGGGTGGTACGACCTGCGGTTGCACCGATGACGAAGCCGCGGCACAGCTGGTCGGCAGCAGCCCAGAAGCCGTCGCCAGTGCGCTGGAAGCCGAACATCGAGTAGAAGATGTAAATCGGGATCATCGGCTCGCCGTGGGTGTCGTAGGAGGAGCCCAGCGCGATGAACGCAGCGGTTGCGCCTGCCTCGTTAATACCCACGTGAACGATCTGGCCCTCGGGGGACTCGGTGTAGGTGAGCATGAGCTGGTGGTCAACGGGCACGTAGTTCTGACCGTTGGGGTTGTACAGCTTAGCCGAGGGGAAGAAGGAGTCCATACCGAAGGTACGTGCCTCATCGGGGGTGATGGGAGCGATACGGTGACCGAAGCCCTTCACACGCATGAGGTCCTTCATTAGGCGGACGAACGCCATGGTGGTAGCAGCGGTCTGCTTGCCGGAGCCCTTCTTGGTCTGTGCGTAGACCTTGGACTCGGGCAGGATAATCTCAGGCTGGGTGTTTGCACGGCCGGGGATGTAACCGCCGAGTTCCTTGCGGCGTGCCTGCATGTACTGCAGTGCCGGGTGGTTTGCCTCGGGCAGGTAGTACGGCGGGTTGTACAGATCCTTCTCCAGCTCCTCGTCGGAGATGGGGATGTTCAGGTGGTCACGGAAGCCCTTCAGTGCTTCCATGGTGAACTTCTTGATCTGGTGGGTGGAGTTACGTGCCTCGAAGTAGGGGCCGAGCTCTGCACCCTTAATGGACTGTGCCAGGATGACGGTGGGCTTGCCCTTGGTCTCCATAGCTTCCTTGTAGGCTGCGTAGAGCTTCTTGTCGTCGTGGCCACCCAGGCGCAGGTTGAAGATCTGCTCGTCGGTCAGGTCTGCAACGAGTTCCTTGGTTTCGGGGTACTTGCCGAAGAAGTGCTCGCGGATGTAGCCACCGTCTTCGCCACGGAAGGTCTGGTAGTCACCGTCGAGGGTCTCGTTCATCAGCTGGATGAGCTTGCCGCTCTTGTCCTTCTTGAGCAGCTCGTCGTAGTCGGAGCCCCACAGGACCTTGATGACGTGCCAGCCTGCGCCGCGGAAGAATGCCTCGAGCTCCTGAACGATCTTGCCGTTACCACGAACGGGGCCGTCCAGACGCTGCAGGTTGCAGTTGACGACGAAGGTCAGGTTGTCCAGGTGCTCGTTTGCAGCCAGCTGCAGTGCACCACGCGACTCGGGCTCGTCCATCTCGCCGTCGCCCAGGAATGCCCAGACGTGCTGTTCGGAGGTGTCCTTGATCTTGTGGTTGTGCAGGTACTTGTTGAAGGATGCCTGGTGGATTGCATTCAGGGGGCCCAGACCCATGGAAACGGTCGGGAACTGCCAGAACTCGGGCATGCAACGGGGGTGCGGGTACGAAGGAATACCGTTTGCGCCCTTGGTCTTCTCCTGGCGGAAGCCGTCCATCTGCTCTTCGGTCAGGACGCCCTCAACGAATGCGCGGGAGTAGACACCGGGGGAGGAGTGACCCTGGAAGAAGACCTGGTCACCGCCACCGGGGTGGTTACGGCCGCGGAAGAAGTGGTTCTGGCCCATTTCGTAGAGGTCAGCCACACCTGCGAAGGTGGAGATGTGACCACCAACGCCGATGCCCTTCTTCTGGGCACGCTGAACCATGATTGCTGCGTTCCAACGAATCCATGCGCGGTACTGGCGCTCGAGTTCCTCATCACCGGGGTACTCGGGCTGCTGGTCGGCGGGGATGGTGTTGATGTAGTCGGTCTTGACCAGAGTCGGGACCTTAACGCCCTTTGCGCCAGCCTCCTTGAGCAGTGCGCGAAGGATGTACTCTGCACGCTCGGTGCCGTGAGTCTTGATAAGGTCCTCGAGGGACTCGGCCCACTCCTGGGTCTCTTCTACGTCGATGTCCTTGAAGCCATCGAGAAGGGTGCTCAGGGAGTGCTCGTTCGGTACGTTAGCCAAACTAATCCAACCTCTCTTCTGTGCGGTTGTGAGATCGCCCGCCCCGCGATGTTGCGTTGTCGAACAATCTTTGTGTTTAAGCGCTATAGGTCCGTAAGACCCACATCGCTTCTTATCTCTACTATCTTAGACCTAAAGGCGCCTCTCTTGGTCTCAAATGAGGGTTTTTGTGATGTGGGTTTCGTATTGTGACTATCTGAGTGGGAAAAATGCGCATCAAAAGTACTAGTTAGGGTCTTTTTGCACCTAAATGGCGCGGAATGACGGGGTTGGCGGAATGGCGCGGAACGAGGGGGTGTGACCCATCTGAGGGGAGGGTGTCAACTATGGCTTGGTGTGGCTTGGTGTGGGGTGCAGTGGGAAAAGGAAAAAAATATTGAGACATAGAACACGCTCCGCGAATTTGCATGTCATACCGAAAGCCCGTATAGTTTTTTCTTGTGTTCGCCACTGGGTCGTCAAACGAAACGGTGAGAACTACGGGTCTTTAGCTCAGCTGGTAGAGCGCCACGTTTACACCGTGGATGTCATCGGTTCGATCCCGGTAGGACCCACCAATTACCCCGGTACCGCAAGGTACCGGGGTTTTTCCGTTCTAAGCACTTTCTCCACGCGCTATATCTCTCCAAGAGTGAGAAGGGCGACTCTTCAGAGCATAAAAGTGCACTCCACCTATATATAGCCCGCCCTCAGCGCGTATCCTTATATACATGACTGAAAACAAGAAGGCACAGATTGGTGTCACCGGCCTTGCTGTCATGGGCGCAAACCTCGCCCGCAACCTGGCACGTAACGGCTACACCGTGGCACTGCACAACCGTTCCGTAGAGAAGACCGACGCACTGCTGGCTGAGCACGGCGCAGACGGCGACTTCATCCGTACCGAGTCCCTGCAGGAACTCGTCGACTCCCTTGAGTCTCCCCGCCGCATCCTGATTATGGTCAAGGCGGGCGCACCCGTCGACGCTGTTATCGAGCAGCTCACCCCCATGCTCGATGAGGGTGACATCATTATTGACGGCGGTAACTCCCACTTCCCCGACACCATCCGTCGCGAGCACGCCCTGGCTGAAAAGGGCCTGCACTTCGTAGGCGTTGGCGTCTCCGGCGGTGAAGAGGGCGCTCTCTGGGGCCCCTCCATGATGCCCGGCGGCTCCGCAGAGTCCTACAAGCACCTCGGCCCCATGCTCGAGAAGATCGCAGCGAAGGCACCCCAGGACGGCGCACCCTGCTGCGCATGGATCTCCACCGACGGTGCGGGCCACTTCGTGAAGATGGTCCACAACGGCATCGAATACGCCGACATGCAGGTGATCGGCGAGGCTTACGACATTCTCCGCTCCGTGGCAGGCATCGAGCCCGCACAGCAGGCAGAAATCTTCAAGACCTGGAACAAGACCGACCTGAGCTCCTACCTGATCGAAATCACCGCTGAGGTGCTCGCACAGGTTGACGCAAAGACCGGCAAGCCCCTGGTCGACGTTATCGTTGACGCAGCTGGCCAGAAGGGTACCGGCCTGTGGACCGCTAAGGCTGGCCTGGACCTCGGTTCCCCCGTCTCCGCTATCGCAGAGTCCGTGTTCGCACGCGCCCTCTCCTCCTCTGAGCGTGAGCAGCGCGAGCAGGCACAGCGCGAACTGCCCGCAGGTCTGATTGCAACCACCGGCATCGGTGCAGGCGACCCCGAGTTCGTTGAGGATGTGCGCCGTGCACTCTTTGCATCCAAGCTCGTTGCGTACGCACAGGGCATGGACCTGCTCACCCGCGCAGGTAAGGAATATGGTTGGGATCTGAAGCTGGACACCATCGCATCGCTGTGGCGTGCAGGCTGCATCATCCGCGCCGAGCTGCTGGGCGACATCATGGCTGCCTACGCAGGCGAAGCACCCGCAAACATGCTGCTGGCACCCGCTTTCAAGAACCTCATGGAGGAGCTCGTTCCTTCCTGGCGTCGCGTGGTGGCTAAGGCAACCGCACTGGGCATCCCCGTGCCGGTATTCGCTTCCGCACTGTCCTACTACGACGGCCTGCGCCGCGACCGCCTGCCCGCATCCCTGATTCAGGGTCAGCGTGACTTCTTCGGTGCACACACCTACGGTCGTATTGACGAAGAGGGCGCCTTCCACACCATGTGGAGCGGTGACCGTTCCGAGGTGAACGCAGCGGACATTCACGTTCACTAAGCTCCCGTAGCTGAATACGTCAAAGCCCGCCTTCGGCTGGATGAGAATCCGGTCGAAGGCGGGCTTTCGTTATGTCTTGATGGGGCACCCCGAGATGCCTCAGGGGTATCTCAGGGGAGTCTCAGGGGCATCTTGAGGGGTATAGCAGGGGAGAAGACCTGCGGAGCCTCGTGAGGAGCCTCCAGCCGCGCCTCTACCGCCTCAAAACGCTAACAAGCACTAAATCCACATGGCGGGGTCAATGTACTCCACAGCGTCCACCAACGGCTTCTTCTTCTCCGGGGTACGCGGGCGGTGCTTCGCCGGAATGCCGGTAATAATCGAATCGGCGGGGTGATCGTTGACGACCACGGCGTTCGCACCAATAGCGCTATCGGCACCAATCTCCACCGGACCCAGCACCTTAGCACCGGCACCAATGGTCACACGGTCACCAATAGTGGGGTGACGCTTCACCTTCTCCAGGGAGCGACCGCCCAGGGTCACGCCGTGGTACAGCATCACGTCGTCACCAACCTCAGCAGTCTCACCAATGACAATGCCCATGCCGTGATCAATGAAGAAACGGCGGCCAATGGTCGCGCCGGGGTGAATCTCCACGCCGGTCAGAAAACGCGCAAACTGCGAGAGAGTACGAGCCAGAGCCTTCGTCTCATCCTTCTGCCAAAGCTTATGGGTCAGACGATGAACCCAAATGGCGTGCATACCCGAATAGTTCAGCGCAATCTCGACAGCGCCGCGCGCAGCAGGATCGTGCTGGCGGACGTTCTCAATATCTTCACGCAGACGCGCAATAAAACTCATGGGTTCCCTTTCCCTCATCGGTCGTGCTCTGTGTATGCGACCTTTCCAAAGGTACCAACAACGGGGCCCTTTCGGCTATTCCCACCGCAATCAGCAATATGATGGACGCACCCGCCCGTGTCACTGCTCAACCGCGGCGGATGCACACGGGACGGCAGAAAAGAACAGCCGGGGACCAACAGGGGAGCGGCGGAACAGCTCAGCTCCTCGCCGTACAGTTCGCAGAGGGCATAGAAACGCCCCGCCCGCCGTGTATGCAACCGGCAGACGGGGCGTAGCACTATAAAACCTGACGCCTCCCGATAGCGGGGGCTCAGAAGCTCAATTAGCCGCGGATATCCTCGTACAGAGCGGTAGAGATGTAACGCTCACCGAAGTCGGGAACGATAGCCACAATCAGCTTGTCCTTGTTCTCAGACTTCTTAGCCTCCTCCAGAGCAGCCCACACAGCCGCACCGGAAGAAATACCGCCCAGAATACCTTCCTGGGTAGCCAGCAGACGGGAGGTGCGCATAGCATCCTCAGCGCTGACCGGGGTCACGGAATCGTAGATGCCGCGGTCCAGGGTGTCGGGAACGAAGTTAGCGCCCAGGCCCTGAATCTTGTGGGGGCCAACGCGACCCTCAGAGAGCAACGGGGAGTCCTTCGGCTCAACCGCAACAACCTTCACGTTCGGGTTCTGCTCCTTCAGGTACTTACCGGTACCGGAGATGGTGCCGCCGGTGCCAATACCCGCCACGAAGATGTCGACCTTACCGTCGGTTGCTTCCCAAATCTCGGGGCCGGTGGTGTTGTAGTGAATGGTGGGGTTCGCCTCGTTGGAGAACTGGGAGGCCAGGATAGCGTTCTCGGTGGTAGCAACGATTTCCTTAGCCTTCTCCACAGCGCCGCGCATACCTTCGGTACCGGGGGTCAGCACAATCTGAGCACCGTAAGCGCGCAGCAGCACGCGACGCTCAGCAGACATGGTCTCCGGCATGGTCAGGATGACGCGGTAACCGCGAGCAGCACCCACCATAGCCAGCGCAATACCGGTGTTACCGGAAGTACCCTCGACAATGGTGCCGCCGGGCTTCAGTGCGCCCGACTTCTCAGCAGCGTCAATGATGGCGCGGCCGATACGGTCCTTGACCGAACCTGCGGGGTTGTAGAACTCAAGCTTGACCGCTACGTTACCGGGAAGACCCTCGTCCAGTCGGTTCAACTTAACCAGGGGGGTCTGACCGGTTGCTTCAACAATGCTGTTGAGAATCTTTGCCATGGGATGCTCCTTCATGAGCTTGGGGGAGGCCAGCCGCGACGGGGCCTCCACAATGAATAATCGGTTACGTGGCAACTCTACTACTCACCGGCAGTAGGTTTAAACCTGCGGTCACAGTTCGTAATAATGCCAGAGAAAAACCTCAAGGAACGAGGTTTAGGGAAGAGGGTGCAGAAAAGCGCCGCACAAACCCTTTCTCGATAAAGGATGATGATTGTGCGGCGCTCTCTAGAAACATTATGTAGCCCAAAAGACAACCTCTGTATATAAGAGTAGTGATGAACTCTGTTCACCGCAAGCTGGAGCCACAAATTTTATTGCCATCAATGGAAAAAACAGTGAAAAACCGCATCCTGAGATGGAAAAGACGCAAAAACGTGGGAGGGGGAGGGAGAAAACCAGCCCAGAGGACTAGTTGATGTCCATGTGCAGGTCCCACTTGTTGTTCAGGTAGCGGCCAACAGCCTCACCGAACATCTTCACGTGACGCTTATCAGCCGCCACGGTCTGCTCCTTGCCGTCCTTGAACAGCTTCTCGCCCAGGTCCACGTTCAAAGTCACGGTCCAGTTGTACGCACCCTGCGCCAGAACCGGCTGCTTGGTGCCAATAGTCAAAGTAGCGGTCGGGTTCACGTACCAGGTCTTCTTCTCCTCAATACCTGCCTTGGTGGAGTCCGCGTACTTCTTCATCGCCGCCAGGGTCTCCTGGTCGGTGCTGACCTCGTTCATGTAGTGCATATCGCCGGTACGCAGCAGGTACTCAAACGCCGCACCGAAGTACGCCAGAGCCGCCGCGAAGCCAGCCACCGAGTTCTGGTGCATGGCCTCCGGAACGATCGGGGAAGGAACATTCTGCGGCGGGTGCTCAGCGTTACCCGGCTGGTACTCGCCGTGCTCCTCCATCTTCTCCAGCTTCGCTACGCCGCTGTAATCCTTATTGTCGTTAGGCAGCGGAGAGTTCGTCGCAGTAGCCGAAGCCGACGCAGAAGCGGACGGGGAAGCAGACGCCGAAGCCGACGCAGAAGCGCTCGGCGACGCGGTAGCAGACCCAGAAGCAGCAGAAGCGCTCTCAGAGCCAGAAGCGGAAGCAGACGCCTCAGAAGTAGCCTTAGAGCCACAAGCCGCCAGCAAAGCCATGGAGCTGACGCCCAGTACACCCAGCGCCGCGCGGCGGGTCAGGTTCTCGGACATAGTGATACCTTTCAGTCAGTCGGTGATTGCAACCAGTTTAGCCGCAAACCCAACAGGATACAGAGTTGAGCGGACGAAGCGTGAGAAGCGCCTCGCAGATCAAAGCGTTATGACGAACTATGACGCCGCGGAAGTGGCGGACGCCTCAGTAGAAGCTTCAGCAGAAGCCGAAACAGACTCGGAAGCAGATGCTGCACCGGATGCCGCCGCGCTCGCGGTGGAAGCGCCGCCCTGGAGCGTCGCACCGTACGCCACGCTCAGCTCCCACATCTTAGAATCAGCATGGTAGCGGCCGCGGAAATCGCACTCCTGAACCGTCACCTGAGAAACCGGACCCGCCGCCGTCGCAGTGGGGGACGGCGCATCAGACACCAGCGCATCCTCAGAAGGCTCAGTAGGCTCAGCAGAAGCGCTCGCGGAGGTAACCACCGGCTGGATCTTGCCCTCAGCCACCGCCTCCGCACCAAAGTCCAGAGTGTACTTGCCCTTAAACAGCAGGTTGCCATCGCTCATAATCGACGGCTGAGCGCTCGCCAGAGCATAAGAAGCCGACGGGTTCACATACCAGGAACCCTTCTCCACACCCGCAAGAATAGAAGCCGACAGGGCATCCACCTCCGAGCGAGTCTTCGACGACAGCTGAATACCGGTCGAGAACGCATCCGTGTTACCGGTCTTCACCAGGTAATCCATAGCCGCCGCAAAATAAGCAATCGCCTCATGGAAACCCGTCACCGTATTCGCCGACAGAGCATCAGTCACCTTCGGCTTCGGAGCGTTACGCGGCGGATGCTCCACCGTGCCCTGCTCATAATTCAGCGTGCCCTCATAGTGGGTGTACTCCACCAGACCCGAATAGTTCTGACCATCATCGCTGTACCCATTCGGGTTAGCGCTCGACTTCGAACCGTTCAGGCTACCGCCCTGAGAACCAGACTGCTGGCTAGAGCCGCCCGAACCGCAAGCGCTCAACAGTGCCGCAGAACCGGCAACAGCAGAAACGCCCACACCCAGGCGCAGCAGGGAGCGGCGAGAGAGAGAAGACTGAGAAAAAGAAGACATAAGAGAAAAACCTTGAATCCAGGAAAGCTCGTTACTACCAGAGTAAAACAAATCATGCCCTAACCCGAGTGCGAGTTAGGGCATGATGCCTCATCCATCTGAGGGCTTAAAGGTTGTCACCATTAGAATTGCCGCCATTGCCGGAGTTACCGGAATCGCCAGCATTACCGCCGTTAGCGCCACCGCCGTTAGCGCCGCCACCGTTAGTGCCACCATTCTTAGGCTGAGCCGAAGCCTGCGCCTCATACTCATCCTGAATAGTCAAAGTCCAATCATTATCGTGGCGCACACCGGTAACCACCAGGCCACGCTCAGTGCGGCGAACCTTCTCAGACATCTCCGCAGGAGCGCCCTCAACCACAACGGTCGGACCCAAATCAATCACCAGGTCGAAAGTCCACTGCACGCTCTTCTTCACCAGGGTCGGAACAGCAGTGAACGCAGACATCGTCACCTTCGGCGACACAAACCAGTTACGCACCTGCGAACTCTCATTCGACTCATCCATGAACGAAGAGAACGATGCAACGAACTTCTCATCAGCCTTCGACTCACGCAGCGGAGCCGCATCACCGGTCAGCACCAGGTAGTTAATCGCCGCATACACGAACGCAATCGAATCGTACAGACCCTGCACCGAGTTCTCCGACGCACTCGCCGGGCGCTTCGGGAACGGCACGTTCTGAGCGGGCGCAGACTCGGTCGCCGGAACGAAATTACCCTTCTTCTCATAGTTATCGAAGGTGACCTCGCCGCTAAAATCAGTGCGCGAAGAAGCCGAAGGGGAAATCTGAGGGGTATCCGCATCAGCGTTTTCGCTGGTGGAAGAAGAGCCACCGCACGCAACCAGCAGGGCGCTCAAAGACACGCCCGCAACGCCCGCACCCGCGTAACGCAGAGCAGAACGGCGGCTGATACCGGTAGTGGAACTGGGAAGCCCGGAGGTCATGGGGAAAAGCGCCACGGAATACCTTTCGAGTGAGAATCTCAGGTGAGAGACGAGTGAGAGAACGCCTCGACGAGCGGATATCACACGTGGGTATCCCTCTAGAGACAGTCCTAAGTATAACGCGCCCCCGCCTTCACACCCGTGTGTACCACCGCTCAAACGAGCGTGATATGCCGCCCATCAGCGAACTTACCGCAACCAGCGGCAACAGCGCACCGAAAGGGAGGTACAGGGAATAGTGAAGGAGAGGACGCGTTCATCGTCTATAGGGGGAGGGGCTACTCGGTCTCTAGGGGCTACTGGGCGCCCTCACCGGGAACACCGGCAGGTGCCTCAGCGCCGCCAGCAGCACCGCCCGCATCGGGGGCACCGGGCGCTACGGTCGGCTGAGCCGTCGCAGCTGCAGGCTGAGTCGCCACGGGCTGCGCGGGAGCGGTAGTCGCAGGCGCCTGGGTAGCGGCAGGCTGAGGAGCCTGAGCCGCGCCACCCTGACCGGTGCCGGTCTGTGCGCCACCATTCTGGGAACCAGTGTACTGACGGGAACCGCCCTGACCTGCACCATTCTGGGCGGCAGGAGCCTGCGCACCACCGTTCTGTGCGGCACCATTCTGAGCAGTGCCCTGAGGCGCGCCGTTACCCGAAGTATTCGCGCCGGCGTTCGCACCAGCATTAGCCGCCACAGTGCTGTCATCAGTCACCGTCGGGGTATAGGTCGAGGAAGGATGCGCGCGCGGAGTCTGAGTCGGCTTCGGAGCCAACGCAGGATCGTACTGCTGAGGCGAAATCACGACCCAGCGCTTCGCTTCCTCATCGTACTCAGCGTACAGAGCCTTAATCTCCGGGGCCTCAGTGTCCTCCAGAGGCTTGGTCGTATTGGTTGCCTTCTCAACCCGCATGCCGTGTGCCTGAGTCACGGTGCACGCCCACGAATACTTCGTGCCGCGGGTCGTCGGCTGCTTATCGGTCAG
>ERZ1674149.31-NODE-31-length-49490-cov-28.064347_pt1 | contig 49490 bp, 35 predicted proteins | sample MGYA00581311_ERZ1674149 | MGnify/ENA primary metagenome ERZ1674149 (study PRJEB41354, sample SAMEA4873312) | human saliva metagenome | biome: human-associated habitat [ENVO:00009003]; feature: mouth environment [ENVO:08000002]; material: saliva material...
GAGAACCTGCGCCGTACCGGTGCGTTTGATGCTGACTGGCTGATTGCCCGTAAGGGTCAGCCGGTGGATAAGTCGGAGTGGCTGATGACTCCGCAGACCGTGAACGCGTACTACATGCCGCCGGCGAATGAGATTGTGTTCCCGGCAGCGATTCTGCAGCCGCCGTACTTCAACCCGGATGCTGACGATGCGGCGAACTACGGCAATATCGGCATGATTATTGGCCACGAGATTGGTCACGGTTTTGACGATCAGGGTTCCCGCTATGACGGTGACGGCAAGCTGGAGAGCTGGTGGACTGAGGAGGATTACGCGAAGTTCAAGGAGCGTACCGCAGCGCTGGTGGAGCAGTACAACGCGTACGTTCCGGTGGGTCTGGACCCGAAGTTCCACGTGAATGGTGAGCTGACTCTGGGTGAGAACATTGGCGACCTGGCTGGCATGTCGATTGCGTTGAAGGCGTACCGTCTGGCTTTGAAGAAGCAGGGCATTGAGTCGCTGGATGACGCACCGGTGATTGACGGCATGACCGGTATTCAGCGTTTCTTCTTCTCGAATGCTCGCGGCTGGTGCACGAAGTCCCGCCCGCAGCATGCTGAGGTGATGATTTCGGTGGATCCGCATTCGCCGGATGAGTTCCGTGTAAACGGCGTGGTGCGCAATATTGATGAGTTCTACGAGGCGTTTGGCGTCTCTGAGGGCGATGCACTGTACCTGGCTCCGGAGGAGCGCGTGCGCATCTGGTAGCATCCCGATAAGGGTATATGCTTTATTGCACATATAAGAAAGGTGCCCGTCTCGTGGGTTTATTCCACGGGGCGGGCGCCTCTTTTCTAGAGAGCTGTAGACGCTACACGAAGGTAGGCGTCTACTGCTACTGTGCCAAGCGTTGCGTTAGATAATTTCTAGCGCAATGTCCATGTGCAGCGGCTCGGTTGCATCGATGTGGTACTGGCTGTGTACCGGCGAGCCCCACGAGTCATCTCCACCAACGCCGAGCTGACCTGCCAGGATACGCAGGTAGGTGCGGTTGTTCTCGGGCAGCTCCCACTGGTAGGAAGCTTCCTCAATCTGGTAGGAGGAGTAGGGCAGGAGCGATACGTGCAGGCCGTCACCGGCAGTCTGCAGCTGGCGGACACGGAAGCCGTGGTTGCTGTCGTTCGTCACTTCAGCCCAACGGACACCCATGTGGTTGCCGCTTTCCTGAGGTACCAGGTACGGTGCGTAGTCCTGCTCGGGGGTGCTTTCCCACACGCCCAGGCGGACGCCGCTGCAACGGTCGGGGTAGGAGTCGCCGGGGCCGAGGCCGTAGTAACGCAGGTGCGAGAACTCGCCGGGCAGTGCCCATTCCAGACCGAATGCGGGCAGAGACGGTGCGTCCTTCTCGCCGGGGTAGTCGATGGTTACTCGCACGTTGCCGGTGCTCTGTGCTTCGTAGCGGACCGTAACAGCGGTGTGAGCGGGGGTTGCCAGCTCGTAGGTGTAGGTCACTGCCACGCTGTCATCGCTGGGCTGCTCGACAGCAACGTTAGTGCAACGGGCGTAGCGGCCTGCAACGGTCCACTGGGCGCGTTCGAAACCGTGTCCGGCGCCGCGGTCGTTGTCGGTCAGGGGCCTGAAGGTGGTGAGCTTCGGGGGGCGAATAACATGCTCGGTGCCGTTGTGTACCCAGGAGACGATGCCGCCCTGAGTGCGGGACAGAATAACTTCAGCCTGGTTGTTGCGCAGACCGACGTTCCAGCGGCCGACGGTCACCGTCGCATCTGCTGCGTCTTCAGCGGTGTTTGCTTCAGCCTGCGATGCGGGGATGACGTGCTGACCGAAGGCAATTTCGTGTCCTGCAGGAGCCCATGCGGCGTCTTCAGTGAGCACGAGGCTGACGTCCAGGGTTACTTCTGCGTTGTCGGCAGCGTATTCTTCCAGGGGCCAGGGAATTGCCAGCTCGTGGGTGGATTCCGGGGCTACGTCGAAGAAGTAGTCTTCCTGCCACTGAGGAACGCCGTTGACCAGCAGGCTAGCCTTGAAGGTGTAGTCTGCGGTGGAGGTGAAGAGGTTGTCGTTGACAACCGTCACGCCCTTCTGGTCAGGGGTGATGCGCAGGTTGGAGTACACTGCCTTCACTTCAGCGGCCTTGGGGCTTACCTTGCGGTCGGCGAAGAGGATACCGTCACCGGAGAATTCGTAGTCGCAGGGGCGTTCGCCGAATGCGCCACCGTAGGCGAGGTATTCGGGGGCGCCTTCGCTCTCACCGGGGTGCCAGAGTGCCTGGTCGATCATGTCCCAGATGAAACCGCCCTGGTAGTGGGGGTAGCGTTCCAGTGCGACGTACTCGTCGATAGCGCCGACCGAGTTGCCCATTGCGTGCATGTATTCGCACATGATGAAGGGCTTCTGGGGGTTGTTCGACAGGTACTTTTCAACGACGTCAGCGTGGGTGTACATACCGGATTCGATGTCGGTGACGTCATCAAATTCGCGGTGCCAGGTGATGCCTTCGTAGTGTACGGGGCGGTTGGGGTCCAGTTCGTGGACTCGGCGGTACATGGAGCGGAATACTTCGCCGCCGTACGCTTCGTTACCGAGCGACCAGATTACTACGGAGGGGTGGTTGTAGTCGCGGCGCATCATGGATTCTACGCGGTTAACGCAGGCGCCTTCCCATTCCATGCGGGAGCCGGGGATCGTGGTCTCGGGGGTGGGAATGTCACCGGGGGTGCACCAGGAGCCGTGAGTTTCCAGGTTTGCTTCGTCAACCAGGTAGATACCGTATTCGTCAGCCAGGGCGTAGAAGCGTGAATCGTTGGGGTAGTGGCTGGTGCGGATAGCGTTGATGTTGTGCTGCTTGCAGAAGAGAATCTCTGAAGTCATGTCTTCAACGGTCAGGACGCGGCCGGTACGCGGGTGGAACTCGTGGCGGTTGACACCCTTGAAGAGGACTCGGTGACCGTTGAGGGTCATGATTCCGTTCTCGATGCGGAAGCTACGGAATCCGACGCGCTGGCTGGTGGATTCTACGGTCTTGCCGTCGTGGAGCAGATCCACCGTCAGAGTGTAGAGAGAGGGCGATTCAGCCGACCAGGGAGCGATACCTTCAAGGGCGTCGGAGGAGATGCGCACGGATGCGTCTTCGGCGGCGACGGTACCAGACCAGATGACATGGTTGCTGTCAAGGACGCTGGCCTGCAGGGTGTACGCCTTGATTTCTTCACCGTTGAGGGTGACGAGAGCGTCCAGGTGTGCTTCGCCGGTGGGTGCGTCGTAGTCTGCTTCAACGGTGAGGGAGGCGATGCTGACTGCGGGGCGGGCTACCAGGTTCACAGCACGGAAGAGGCCGTGGAAACGCCACGAGTCCTGGCCTTCCAGCCATGAAGCGCTCGAGTATTCGTAGCATGCGACGGTCAGGGTGTGGTTGCCTTCTGCGTCCTTGCTGATGATATCGGTGATGTCGAAGGTGGTGGTGGTGTAACCGTCTTCTGCGTAACCGACGAAGGTGCCGTCAACCCACACGTAAGTTGCGGTTGCGAAGCCTTCGAAGGCGAGCGCGATGCGGCCCGATTCGCTCAGCATCTTCTTGAGGTCGCCCTCCAGGGTGAAGTGCTTGCGGTAGAGGGCTACGTGGTTCTTCTCGGGGATGTGAGGAGCTTCGGGGTTTTCGTGGCCGTCCCAGGGCATCTGGATGTTGACGTAGGCGGGGCGCCAGAGTCCCTCAGTTTCCAGGGTGGCGGGGACGGGGATGCTCTGGTAGTCGCTTTCGTCGAGGGCGGGGGCGGCGAATTCTGCGGTGGTGACATCAATTTCTGAGGCCCATGCAGTGCGGACAGCCCACGTGCCGTTGAGGCTCTGCTGGGGGTTCGAGGAGTGATGGTCGGAGTGCGCTGCCTCCCTGTTGACAGCGTACACAGTGGGGTCATCAAGCCACGCTGCTGAGGGTGACTGGGAGGAGACTACGGGAGTCGTTTGTTCGGTGGAAGACATGTCTTCCTTCCTCTCGTATACATCTTTGTTTGGTCCCTTTAAGGATGCCGGAAGGCGTGATGATTGTTGCCTATATTCTGTTCATTCTTTTCCCGCAGAACTTGGCTCTGGTCTACGTGGCACTGGTCCTGTTCTACACCCCGAACACCTTCATTCAGATGACCGCTATCTTGGCGCTGACCGACTCCATTGAGTACGGCCAGCTGAAGACCGGTCAGCGCAACAAGGCAGTTACCCTGTCCGTCCGCCCGATGCTCGACAAGATTGCTGGTGCTCTCTCTAACAGCATCGTGGTGCGGTTGCTGTTGCTGCCGCTATGACCAACGGTGCTGATCCTAATAGCCTCACCGCGCAGAACATTCAGACGTTCAACACGGCTGCTTTCTATGTACCGCTCGCCATTATTGTGTGCTCGTTCCTCGCATTCTTCTTCAAGGTTTCTATCTCTGAGAAGGAACACGCGAAGATTGTGAAGGAGCTTGAGGAGAAGCTTGCTTCTGCATAGGTAAAAGCAGGGTAAGTCCTTCACCACATGAGAGAGGCGCCCGCCTCGTGGGTTTATTCCACGGGGCGGGCGCCTTTCTATTTCAGAAACTATACGTTTCTAGGCTGAAGCTTTTAGGAAGCAGAAGCCGATGCAGAAGCCTCAGATTCAGACTTCATGCCAGTCAGCTTCCACGCACCGTTCTCGTAAACACCGCGCAGGGTACGCTCGTTGACGTTCTCACGACCGCTTTCGGGGACCTCCAGAACCTTATCCTTAGATGCCATGAATTCGCCGCGGGTAAGGGTGAAGCGAGCATTCCAGGTGTATGCCTTACCATCGCGGGTGGGCTGTGCGGAGAGCAGGGTGATGGTAACAGTCGGGTCGTGCATCCAGACTTCGCCCTTGACCAGCTTTTCGCCGAGGGTGCCGTCTTCCGGCTCGAGCATCGACTTGAGTTCGCTCTTGTCCATGGCGCTTTCACGCAGGGGCTCGGTCTTACCGGTACGCATGTAGTATTCCATGGCTGCGCCGAAGAACGCGATGGACTGGTACAGGCCCTCCACGCTGTTCTCGTTAGCGACGGCGGGCTTGGTCGGCACGGGCACGTTCTTGGCCGGCTCGGTGCGGGTTGCCAGCTGGTAGTCAGCAGGCTTGGAGGTGTAACCGTCCAGGACAGCAGGACCGGAGTAGTCGGCGCGTGCGTTGTTAACTTCGGCATCCGAGGTAGAAGCGCTACCGGATGCAGATGCAGAGCCACTGGATGCCTGAGACTGCGAACCGCATGCCGCCAGGAGGGTTGCCCCACCGGCTGCGGCAAACAGGCCGAGTGCGGATCGGCGGGTTACGTTCTTCATTTTTTCTCTCTATCTGTGGTGTGTTTTCCGCACCGTGGTGCGGGTGATGCCTGCGGCATCTAACGGGAAGACGGCACTACACGAATGTAGTGCCGTCTTACAGTATATGTTTATTGGGCTTGGTATTTTTAGCCGCCGTAATAGTAGTAGTGGTTGTAGGAGCTGCCGTAGTAGTCGCTGATGACGATGCGGGTGCGGCGGCCGTAACGGTCGGAGTAGTAGCGGTTGTAGGGGGTGCGGCGCACGGTCGGGCGGTAGGTGGTTGCCTGTGCGGGGGTGAGCAGTGCGCCGAGGGCGGTTGCTGCGCCTGCGCCTGCGGCGGCGAGTGCTGCGCGGCGGGTAAGGCGTGCAGGCTTCTTGGTGGCCATGATGTGCCTTTCGGGGTCGGTGTTTCTGTGAAGTGACGTGGCGTGTGCACGGCGTGCGGCTGTGCATTAACCATTTCTTATTGTATGCCTCAACGTTAATGTTTTTACGTGCAGAGTACACCTTCTAGTTGAGGCTTAAACCATGCGGGCTAGTCCACGTTTTTCTGGCAGAAAAATTGCGGAAATATTGGTTGAGAAACACGCCGGGCGCACCCTAAATACGGGCTGAATCGCGGGCTACATGTCTACTTCGGCGAGGCCAGAAATTTCCTTGTCCTTGATGTGCGGGATGGTGGAGCTCCAGTTCATCCACGCCTTGACCTGCGCAGCTTCTTCGGGGTTGTTCATATCTGGCCAGCGGTCGTTTTCCATCTTGAATCGGGTCATTGCGAGGAGGTAGTAACCATCATCGCCGGGGCTGAAATTCGTAATTGTCTTGCCTGATTTTGTTTTAAAAGTAACGCTGTCTGACTCATCACTATCAGAGGCCTGGCTGTATGAGACTGCGTCGATTGCGGTGAGCGGGTAGAAGACCGTGTCTAGAAATGATTCGCCCCTTTCGATTCCTTCCGGCGAGATTTCGGTGTAATCCTCAACAGGTCCGTAGAAGAAGCAGATAGCCATGCACATGGCGCAGAACGCTGCGATGTCGTAGAAAAGGTGGAATCCCATGTCGCCGAGTAGGTGCGTTAGGAACATTGCGACAGGAAATATGAGAGCTACAAAGCCGGCCAGGATGATATTGCGAAGCTTGCCTCGGATGATGTGGATGTTTTCGGCGCGTAGCTTCTTGTCGTGGCGGCGGCTCATCTCATGGACGATAGCGGTGCGGCAGATTTTGTACATCAGCCCAAGGCATAGTACGCCCCATACGGCAATCATGGTGTAGGTAATTATCATGGTGGTCAACTGCCCTTTCTGTTTATCGGTGACCGGCGGCCTTCCGGCAACGGTGCGGAGAGTGCGGGTTACATGTCAACTTCGGCGAGACCACTGATTTTGCCGTAGCGGAAGTACCGGAGGGTAGAACGGCGGTTCGCCCAGGCATTAATCTGGGCGGTGTCCTCGGGGTTGCCAATGTCTGGCCAGCGGTCGTTTTCAATCCTGAATCGGGTCATTGCGAGGAGGGGGTAGCTGCCGAAGACGGGACAGAATTCTGCGACCAGTTTGCCGGATTTTGTGTAGAAGTGGAGGGAGTCTGCGTATTCGCGGTCGGTGTTGTTGTCGTATGAGACCGAGTCAATCGCGTTGAGCGGGAAGAACACCGTATCGTTGCACGGCTCTCCCCTTTCGATTCCTTCGGGCGAGATTTTAGTGTAGGTACCGGCGCCGTTCCAGAAGAAGAACATGAAAAAGCCGGTCATGCCGAGGCCAATAAAGTCGAACGCGAAGTGGAATCCTACGTCTTCCCAAAGGTGAATGATGAAGACTACTAGCGCAAACGAGAGAATTACTAGGGCATAGGTAGCAATTTCAAAGCGGTTCGTTCGGATGACGTATACGGCTTCGGCGCGTAGTTTCTTGTCGCGGCGTCGGTTGAGTTCGTACGTGACGACGGTGCGGAGGACCTTGTAAATCAGTATGGAGTCGAGTGCGCCCCATATGAAAATCATGATGGTGTTGACCATGGTCGCTCACCAGCCTTTCTATCTATCGGTGACCCACTGCCTTCCGGCAACGGTGCGGAGGGTGCGGGTTCGTTCTCAGGGTAGCTGAGGAAATTGGGTGGTTACGCCCAGATTCGCGTTATCTGCGGAGTGGTTGCCGAGTCTTCACCGGAGCATCGCATCGAGTTAACCTTCTGGTCAGATACGGTGCGATAGGCTAAGAACGTGCCCGCCACCTCGCCGTAGCGAGCACGATTCACCAACCACTACCGCACAAGGACGTACACACTATGAGCGCAGCAGAAGACGGAGCCCTCGCAGGACTTATCGTCGCCCTGATACCGGGTATCCGTATTAAGCTCGGCAAACCCACCCTGAATAAGAGACAGAAGAGGCCCATCCTGGCATATATCTTCTTCTGGTTTGTAACTATTCTCGGGTTTGTCGGTATGCCGCTTATATGGCTATCTCTTGGTCGCTGGGATGCCCAACCAGGAACAGAAGAATTTACTGTTGCAATTTCTGGCCTCATTTTTAGCATCGTGTCTCTTGGCCTGCTGGGCGCTCTCCCACTGAACCACTGCTACGCCTTCTACCTCGAACTACGCGAGGATTGCGTGCGGTGGCGTAACTGGCGATGGAAGGAACGCACTTTCACCTACCCTTCGATTACGTTTGCCCACGTGGAGAACAACGGCAAGAACGGGTTCTTGCGTATCGGCAGCACTGAGATGGGTAAGCGCACTTGTAGTTTTGACCCGTATCAGTTTGATGCAACGATTCTCATGGCGCAGGTGCTGTACCGTGACGATCATGGGCGTTGGGCTGAGGAGGACGGTCTGGATGTGATGAGTGTGGTGGGGATGTATGGCTCTTCGCGCGATATTTATGCCCAGTTTTATGACTTGTGTAAGACGAAGTATGTGGTGGGTGTGACGAAGAGTGAGCGTCAGCGTCGCCGCCGTAGGGCTGCTCGTAATGAGGCGCGTAGGCTGGAGCGTCAGCAGGCGCGCGAAGAGGCACGCCGCGAAAAGGAATGAGTTAGTGAAGCTGTAAATTTCTACGCTGGGAAGAGGTGATTCACGGTGAAAAATAATGTTTCGAAGAAAAGGAATAGTTCAAAGAAAAAGAAGAATAAAGTTACCTTCAAAGAGTATCTTCGTAGAAAAAGAAGAGATATTTGGCATGACCGTGAAGCCATCATATTTTGTGTAGGTGTTATCGCCGTATTTGGTTTTTTATATTTCGTGGCTCATTACAACCCGAATAATGACTCTGAAATATGCACTATCGAGTCAGTTGAAATTATTGAGCACGAGGACCCTTACGCAATCTCCGGTGTCTTTGAGACGGAAGAGTGCGGAACTATCACGATGTGGCACGCTCCCGATGGGGAACGTATCTACCCCTACCTCAACAGTATTGAGGCGGGTAAGAAATATAGGGCCTATAAGTCCTTCGATACCCGTAACGATGAAACAGGCTTCACTGCCATCCGCTTTGAAGAAATCAAAGAATAACCAGCTCATGAGCCCTAAATAAAGCCTCGGGTGGCGCGAGTCTTCAACTCGCACTGCCCGGGGCTTTCCATATGAAATCAGCGGACCATTTCGCACCATCCTTCACCTTCAACAATGCAGGAGGGGTAGGGTCCCTCATGGCAGCTCAGGAAATTGGGTGGTCACACACGGATCTTGGCCCTCTGATGAATGGTCGCCCAGTCTTCACCCGAGCCTTGCACCCAGTTAACCTTCTGGTCAGATACCGTGCGATAGGCTAAGGATGTGCCCGCCATCTCACCGGGGCGAGCACGATTCACCAACCACTACCGCACAAGGACGTACACACCATGAACACAGCTCTTTGAGACGACCCGCTTTGAAGACATCACAGAATAACAACCTGCAGCACAGAAAGAAGGTGAAAAGCAGTGAAAAAGAACTCCCCGAGGAAAAAGAATATTTCAAAGAAAAGGAACATCTCGAAGAAAAAGAGTTACCCAGAGGCAAATTACATTACCGAAACTGGGGCTATAAAAAAGACCCGCAAAAAGAGATACACCAAGAAAAATAAGAATAAAGTCGACTTCAAAGAGTATCTTCGCAAAAAGGCAAAAGCTGCGTGGGATGCACGCGACGTCATCATATTCGTGGCAGTCATGCTAGGGTTCCTTGCGTCCTTACACTTTATGACCAGCTACAACCCGGGCAACGAATCCGCTATCTGCACTGTCACCTCCGTCGAAATCGTTGAACATGAGGACCCCTACTGGACCTCCGGCGAATTCGAAACAGAGGAGTGCGGAATCATCACATCAAGCAAATCCCCTGATGGTATCCCCATCCGCAAATACCTCCAGAACTTTGAGACGGGCAAGAAGTATAGGGCGTACAAGTCCTTCTCTACCCGTAACGATGAATTCGACTTCAGCGTCCTCCGCTTTGAAGAGATCAAAGAGTAACCCCACCCCCGCAGAAAGGAATCCACCGTGAGCTTTATCGGCGACTTTATCATCGGCTTTTTTGGAGAGGCCCTCGCCTCCTCACCAACACTGCAGCGAGTATGCCTGTGGATTCTTTTCTCTATATCCATTCTTCTCATGCTTGTCCCCGTCATGACGGGTGAATACGCGTGGAGCATCCTATCCATCTCGATCATGCTGTTTTCGGTCGTGACGATTGACGGCACGCATGAGCAGTGCGTGAAAAACACCAAGAACGGCGGCGCGTACCACTACTTTCTGCTGACGGTGGGCACGCTCTGCGTTGCCGCGATTGTTCTGCTCGCTGCTCTCTCCCTGGCGGGTGTCCCGCAGGTTGCCCTCACCCCGCAGGCGGGCGGCATCAATTTCGCGCCCTGGTATGTGGCGGTGTCCGCGCTGGTTCTTCTGCTGTTCTTCTACAACGCCGCGGCGCCGAACGAGGAGATCCCTAACCTGCGACGCATGGAGCGCATCAACCGGTACGTACGCCTGGTGGTGCTGGGTGTGAGTGCCCTGATGGCGCTCTTCTGCCTGCTGATTCCGGTGGTTTCGTTCGCTACTGCCGGTTATGAGCCTGTGGGTGTTTCGGTGGTGCTGTGCCTGGTGCCGGTCTTCCTGATTTTTGTGCGCCGCTCCCTGTTCAAGCTGTGGGCGGCGACCTTTAAGGAGGGCGCTGCCGGGTACGGCGTGTTGCGTGGCTTCTGCGTCACCCTGGTGGGTTTGGGTGGATGCTTGGCGGCGGCCCGTCTTGCCGTGGATGTTGTGCAGTCTGGTAGCGGCTTGTCGCTGGTGTATGTGGTGCCGGTGATCGCCTCGTACCTGCTGGCGAAGAGGTACCTGACCGTGGGTGTTGCTATCCCCGAGAAGGAAGACGAGGAAGACCCGGAGGCTGAACCGGCAGCAAGCTAAACTGTGGAGCGCCGCGGGCTGAGAGATGACCTCAGCCGCGGGGTTTTTCCATGTCGAACAGAGTTCGGTAAGTGCACTAGATTGAAACGAAATGAAAAATACCTTTAACTATCACCTCAAGGTTGAATTGAATATCCTGATGAGGCACCGACTAGGAGGAAAAAATATCAACCTTCCCATATTGGACTGATAAAGTGGTACGGGGCTTTTTCTCTTTCCGGCTTTGCCCCTGACCCTATCCACTCAGGTGGGCACTATACAGTGGCGTTTCAGACTTGCCGCTGTTGTGTGTCTGCACGGTATATAACTCAACGAAAAGATCATCATGACCAACCACACCACAGCGCGTCAGCGTCTACTCCGCTTCCCTTTGATTTTGGGTGTCACGACGGCACTTATTTTCTCTTCTTGCTCCACGGGCACGAACAATAACAGTGCCCCTTCCGATAAGGGTACTGTTACTTCTCAGAGTCCCCGCCAGGTAGAGAACGCTACTAATGTTCTGCAGAACGTGAATATTCAGATGGGTCGTGACGGCGAGGTTTCGTCGATTGAGTCGACCAACATTTACGTCAATGACAAGGATCGTACGAGCTCCTCGAGCAATGTGCAGTTCAAGCCGAAGGACGTCGTTAATGACCTTCCTGTGCGTGTGAGCCTGCAGTATTCTACTGAGCGCGGTAGCGGCACTAACCTGAATGATTTGAACGGCTACAGCGGCGAAATCACGATTAAGGTTACGGTCGAGAACCTGACGGTGAAGACTGAGGACGTCACCTATGATGCATCCGGTACTAGCCGTACTAGCCCTGCACCGGTTGGTACTCCGTTCTCTATTGCTGCTTCTACTGTTCTTTCGGGTTCTCCTACTCAGGTTATTACGACCCCTGATGCTGCTGATTCGTCGACGAATGGTGTGGTGAGCACCAACGATGAAGGTAAGGCTGTTGTTCAGTGGGGTGCTATTTCGGCACCTCCGGTCACTGCTAGTTCTTCTTCTTTTGTGTTGAAGGTTAAGGCGAAGGATTTTAGTGCGCCTACCTTCAATATTTCGGTGCAGCCTGGTTTTGCTTCTGATTTGTCTGGTGCGGGAATCATTACTAATGGTTTCACTTCTCAGGATGCGTCTCAGGTGGCGCTTCTGCAGCGCACTATTGATACCGTCAACGAGGTTAATACGACGCTGACTAGCGCTAGTTCGCAGGTTGCTCAGGTGCGTCAGAGCCTGGATGATACGTCTGCGACTTTGGGTAAGGACACTGCCGAGCATCTGAAGACTCAGAATGAATCGTTGACGAAGACTATGCAGGGTCTGCAGGCGAATATTGAGAGCCTGCAGAAGGACCTTTCTGAGGCTTCGCGGACTAATAATTCTCAGCTGATTTCTCAGTTGGAGCGTACTGTTGCTGCTCTTCACTCGATGCTGGGTGATACGACGGCTCGCCCCAATGTGTCTGTTTCGCATAGCGGCGGTCGTTGTGTTGTGCATCGTGAGGAGGGTGCGAGTAGCCGTAGCGTGTACGGTAATTTGGTTCAGCTGTCTGCTGTTCTGAATGCGTATGCGGAGGCAAGTTCGGACTGCCAGCAGGATCTTACGGCTTCGATTCGTGAGATTGTCGGCCCGGAACACCCGACCGCTGAGACTTGTTCTTCTAACGGTTCGGTGACCTGCGCCCTGTTCAGTGCGTCGGTGACGGTGCAGAGCTCTCTGATTGCACTGGTTGCTACTGGTGAGAAGATTGTGGATCACCTGCAGCCGGAGTATTTGAAGGGTGCGAACAACAACTATTCGGCATTGAAGCGTCAGATGGATGAGCTTGTTGAGCAGGTGGAGAAGGACCCGTCTTCTCTTGATGCTGATGCTGTGCGTTCTTTGAGTGAGAAGGTTAGTGCGGCTCGTCAGAGCGTGAATCAGATGAAGGAAACGTCGAGCCGTCTGATTGAGAGCATCAAGAACGTTCATTCTCGTGCGGCTTCTGCTCGTGCGGAGCTGGTGGACGGTTCTGGTTCTATGAGCGCTCAGAATAAGGAACTGGCGGAGCAGCTTTGTGCTCTGTCTACTGAGCGTGGCGGTTCTCTGTCTGCTGAGCAGGTGGAGCATCTGCGTGGATACCTGACGGCTTCTTCTTGTGGTGGCGCGGCTTCGCCGTCTGCTTCCCCGTCTTCTGAGGCGCCGTCTGAGGCTCCTAGCCCTGCACCGTCTGAGTCTGCTTCTGTGGCTCCTTCTGAGGAGCCGTCGAAGAAGGTTGAGGCTCCTTCCGCCGCTCCCTCTTCTGAGGCGCCTTCCGCCGAGCCTACTGCCACGGAAGGTAATACTCGCGTCATTACGGTGGAGAACGCGAACGAGCGTACCTACACTTCGAACACTCCGGCAGCACGTACTCCGATGGAGCAGCGTATTGCTGCCGCGGTAGCTGCGTGGGATGAGGTTCTTGCCGCTACTTCGATGGATGACCCCAAGGAGGGCCTGGCCCGCGATGCCAAGGACCTTAACGACGCTGTGAACGCGGTAGATGGTGCCCTGGGCGAGGTTGAGAAGACCCTGAACGATGCCGCAAACGCGCAGAACCAGGACGCGGAAAAGAAGGAAGAGCCTACTGAGGAGGCTAAGGTTTCTCTGCGTGATCGTATCCATTCAGCTTCGGATGCTGTCAACGCTTTGGGTAAGAACCTGGAGGATATGACGAACATGCAGGCTGACCTCTCCACCGCTATTAAGGAAGCGTTCAAGGAGTCTGCCAATGAGACTCGCGAGAGCCTGACGAGCATGATTAGCGAGGAGATTCGTAAGGTTTCGAGCGATGGTTCTTCTAGCGCTTCGGCTGCTAAGGAGGCGTTCTCCGCTTCGATTGCTGGCATTACTGATACCGCGAATACTGTGGTTCAGGTGGCTGGTGAGTCTATCGAGGTTCAGCACAAGGATATGAATGATCGTATTGAGGGCCTGCGTCAGTCTCTGGATTCGGTGACTGAGCGTTCTCTGGTTGCTCTGAGCACCCGCGCTGAGAACGCTACCCGAGATTTGGCTGGTGCATCCGTTCAGCTGAATAACGACCTGTCGAAGCTCATGCTCGATTTGGGCGATAGCAACGCTGAGGGCGCTGGCCTCTTGGGCGCGCTCAAGAGCAATAGCGCGAAGGCTGGTGCGGCTGATTACCAGCTTGCTTTGGCGATGCAGAATGCTCAGGGTTACACGAACCTCCGTTCTGAGGACATCGCTGCTCTGCAGAAGCGTCAGGCGCAGTTCAAGGCATCCCTGCAGCGTCTGCGTTCGCTGCCGACCTTCCACCTGTCGAATGCTGGCAGTGCAGAGGTGAAGACGGTGTACACCTTCCAGATTGGTGATTAGCCGTGGGGTTTTCCCCTCATTTGGGCTCTGATTCAGGTCCTCACCGCCGCGAGGGCAGGCGGCTCACTCAGCGCACCGTGGTGTGGTGTGTCAGTCTGTGTGTGCTGTTTAGCCTTGCGGTGGTGGGGATCTGGTATGGCGTGCGCGCTGTGACTCCTCAGCCTTTGCCGCTTGGTACGGGTACGAACCCTGCCTCTGCGGTGACGGTTCAGCAGGCTATTTCTCTTCCTGCCTCTGGTCGTGAGCCTGTTATTGGTGTTGTTGCTACTTTTGGTGATGATGCTGAGGGGTCTGCGTGGCGTCTGAATGCTCAGGGTGCTCGTGTTGCGCAGTACCGTCTGGCTTTGGGTAATTCTTCTGTGAAGGTTCTTTATGCGAACGATAAGGGAACGGAGCAGGGTGCCCGTGAGGCGGTAGAGAAGCTCTCTTCTGAGGGCGCTTTGGGTATTGTGCTTGCTTCTCGGGGTGAGCATCTTCGGGGTGCTACGGCTGCCGCTAAGGAACGCAATGTTGCGGTGATTGAGGCATATGACCGGGTAGATGCTGGCGATGGGGTGTGGAGTTTTGCTCTGGACCCTGAGCGGGAGAAGCAGGTCTATACGACTGCTATTCGTTCGCTCGCCGGTGCATCTAGCGCGGGTTCTTCGCAGCAGCTTGATGGTGTGCGCACCATCCTGCTGGATGCGGGTGAGGGCTCCGCACCGGACCTTCCCTATACGAACCGCGTTCAGGTTTCTGCTGATGAAGACGGCATGAAGGACGCTCTTAAGGAGCTGACGCGCCTTCTGGGGGACAAGTCTTCGGGCTCTTCTCCTGTTCTGATTTTGACGGGTTCAGCGTCGACTCAGGCGAAGGTGCTTCGTTCTCTTCAGAGGGCGGGTATTACGTCTCCGGTGATTGCGGGTGAGGAAGCTTTGACGGAACCTTTTATGCGTCTTCTTCTGGAGAACGGTGGTTCCTTAACTGACAATATTCGCGTTGTGGGGCGTGTGCAGGCACGTGCTGCGGCGTTGAGTGCTGATGATGCCGGTCGTGCTTCTTCGGCATTTGTGTCGACGGTTGAGCGTATGAAGAACGATTCTTCGCTCAAGGATTTGTCAGGCGAACAGTCGTTCTCGAAATCGGCAGCGTGGGCGGATGCTCCCTCCCATAACGCGCTCTTGGCTTTTGCGTATGCCACGAGCCAGGTTCGTGAATACACTCCCGAGGCGGTTCGACGGGTTCTAGGAACCCTTCGTTTGGACGCTAAAGATTCTACGGTCGCGTATCCGTTGGATTTCTCGTCTTCTTACGCCGCGGGCGGTCAGGTGGGGCTTCTTTACCCCACGGCGGAAGCTTCGATGATTCAGGGTGGGTCTTCCTCAACGGATGCGGTGAATCCGCCCGTGTGGATGCTTCGCACGTTCACCTCAGAATCTCGCGACTAGCTTTTCCGAGCAAAGCCTAATCCGTACAGAGCCAGCCCATCACACCCCGGCTTTCGGGTATTACTTCTAGTCCGTCCACCAGCGGGGCTCACGATTTATCTATTTTGGAGAACACCTTATGCGCTTTTTCCTTGATCTTGAAGAGCATAACGGGAGCTATGAACTAGACTCCTGGCAGCCTGAGACGACCATCGCTGATCTCATCCAGGCGACCGGTGGTCCCTCCTTGCCTGCCGACGAGCCGCTGTATTGCGATAACCGCCCGGTGACGGCATCCTCCACTCTGGCGGAGGTCAAGCCGATGGAGGGTATGCGCATCTCTAGAGCACCGCTCTCCTACCCTTCCCTGGTGCAGGGCTGGAGCGTCTGCTTGAGCGGCGGTTCGACGGTTACCCTGCCGCACCCTATCCCCTCTTCGCGTCCTCTGGTGGCGGGTCGTTCCCCGTACGCCGATATTGTGCTGCCCACGGCGAGCGCGTCCTGGGAGCATCTGCACCTGCAGGTGGTTCATGATGAGTCGACAAACACTCAGAAGGTGCGCATCACTGACCCGGGTTCTACGAACGGTAGTTTTGTGGACGGTCAGAAAATCCCTGAGGAGGGTCTGACTGTTTCTGAGAGCACCACTATCCATGTTGGCGATTGTGTTCTGACTCTGCAGCCTGCTCCTCAGGAGAAGGCTGCGCCTCGCCCCGGTAGCGCCCCGAATGTGAGCACGTCGGGTACTGCACCGTTTAACCGTCCGCCGCGTCAGGGTGCGTTGAGCGCCCCGGATAAGGTGGAGGCACCTACCCGCAAGAATGTTTCTGACCCGCCGAAGTTCAATATTGCGATGGCGGTGGGCCGATTATTATGGCGGCGGCAATGGTCGCCATTATGCAGGAGATTCGTTACGCCCTTTTCGCGATGCTCAGCCCCATTCTGAGTATTGGCATGTGGGTGGAGCAGAAACGTCGTCACGCTAAGGATAAGGTGAAGGAGCGTGTGCGTTTTGAGCAGGAAATGGAGAAGTTTAAGGAACGTATTGCTCTGAGTAACCGTGAGGAAATTGAGCGTCTTCACGACCTTGCCCCGGCACCGGATGCCGTTCAGCTGCGGGCGCTTCTTCCTGCGATGACGCTGTGGCGTCGCCGGAGCACCAGCCCTGACCTGTTGACTTTCCATGTGGGTACTGGGCATATTCATTGGGCTCCTGAGCTGACGAAGCCGAGCAATCCTGAGCCTGAGGTTCAGCATATTCTTGAGCACAATACCCTGTGGGATGCCCCGCTGGTTGCTGACCTGCGTGAGGGTGGCGCTATCGGTATTGTGGGGCCGCGTGAGCAGTCTCTTGCCCTGGCGCGTAGCCTGGTGCTGCAGGCGGCGACCCACACGGGTCCTGCTGATATGACGATTGCGGTCTGCGCTGATTCGGCGCGCTCGCAGGACTGGGTGTGGACGTCGTGGCTTCCGCACATGCATATGGCGCAGAACCAGCAGATGCGTTGGTTTGCTTCTGGTAAGGAGCAGTCGGATCAGATGCTGCGCTCTCTTTACAACGACATTGAGTCTCTTCCGACCCGCGGCCTGTGCGTGGTCGTTGATTCGGATACCCTCACTGAGGGCCGTGAGTCGCCGGCACGCGACCTTTTGGCGTACGGCGATGAAGTGCGTCTGATGGCGAATAAGACTGCTGCTGCGGGTGCTCGCCGTGTTGCCGGTATTGTGTTGGCTTCTTCTGTTGATCGTCTTCCTGCGTCGTGTACTTCGGTCGTGGAGATTGGTGAGGAGGCTTCTATGACCTATTCGGAGCCTCGCCGCCGATACACGGTCACTGACGGTGTGCTCGCCGGTGTGAGCGCTGAGGATGCTCTTCATGTGGCACGTACTTTGGCGCATCACGAGGACCCTGAACGTCTGCTGCTGGGTGGCGGTTTGCCGCAGCTGGTGAAGCTGCCTGAGCTGGTTGGTTTGCCGACTCCTCCGGGTGCTGAGGATATTGAGGCGTTTTGGTCGCAGGCTAATGGTTTCAGCACTGAGATTGGTGTGGGCGACTCTGGCGCATTCACGCTGGACTTGGTGAAGGACGGTCCTCACGGTCTGGTGGGTGGTACCACTGGTTCGGGTAAGAGTGAGTTTTTGCGTTCGTTGGTGGCGGGTTTGGCTGCGCACCACGATCCGAGCCGTTTGAACTTTATTCTGGTTGACTTTAAGGGTGGTGCGGCGTTTAAGACGTGTGAGCGTCTGCCGCATACGATTGGTACTTTGAGTAACCTGGATGCGCAGTTGGCGCACCGCGCTATTGAGTCGTTGGAGGCGGAGATGGACCGCCGTCAGCGCCTATTTGCGGCTGCTGGCGAGGGTGTGGACAACATTAAGGATTATTTGGCGACGAACCCTCCGGAGCCGATGCCTCGCTTGCTGCTGGTGATTGACGAGTTTGCAATGCTGGCGAAGGACTTCCCGGATGTCCTGTCGTCGCTGGTGAGCATTGGTGCGGTGGGTCGTACCCTGGGTGTTCACATGATTCTGGCGACTCAGCGTCCTGCCGGCGTGGTGAATGATGACATTCTGGCGAATACGAACTTGCGTGTGGCGTTGCGTGTGCAGAGCCGTGAGGATTCTTCGAACGTGATTGGTGTTCCGGATGCTTCGGAGATTTCGCGTTCGCAGATGGGTCGCGCCTATGTGAAGCTGGGCCAGAACGATATTTCGCCGGTGCAGACTGCCCTGGTGACGGGTCAGAGTGGCACTGAGGTGGTGACTTCTCTGGAGGTTCGTGCGACCGATAGTATCGGTATTCCTCGTTCGGAGCGTGCGCGCCCGAAGGTGTCGTCGAGTGATGCGAATGACCTGGATTTGCTGATTGACGCTGTTGTGGCGGCTCATGCGGCTCGTGGTGCGGTTGCTCCTCGTAAGGTGTGGCCTGAGCCGTTGGGTTCGTATGTTGATTTGGCTGATTTTGGTGTGCGTGGCTTCCCCGACCCGGATCTTCCCACTGTGGGTGGTGTCCGGGACGGTGTTCTGATGTGTACTTTGGGTGATGAGCCTGAGCTGCAGCGTCAGGTGCCTATGGGCTGGAATATTGAGATGAGCAACCTGCTGTTGGTGGGTGTTGCCGGTAGTGGTACGACCACGACGATTCAGTCTGTGGTGTTGGGTTTGGCTCAGCATTATTCGCCGGAGGACATTGATATTGTTCTGGTGGATATGGGCGCTGATGGCTTGTTGCCGTTGGGTTCTTTGCCGCATGTTGTTTCTGCTGTGGGTACCGGTCAGGGCGCTAGGGAACGTCAGGCTCGTTTCTTGCGTTTTGTGAAGTCGGAGCTTGATGCTCGCCGTGCTGACGCGTCACGCCGTAAGCCTCTTTTCATTGTTTTGGATGGTTTTGCGACGCTGCGTGATGAGTTCTCTGATGCTGTGAGCATGGATTTGTTGGCGAATTTCTACCGCGTGTATGCGGATGGTCCTGCTGTTGGTATTCACTGCGTGGTGTCGACGAGCCGCGCGAAGAATATTCCCTCGCAGATTCTTGATGCTTCGTTGCAGACGTGGTTCTTCCAGCTGAGCGATATTCACGATTATTCCTCGCATGGTATTCGCGGTACGAATGTTCCGGCTGCGGTTCCCGGCCGTTGTGTTGATCCGAAGCGTCTGCGTCAGATGCAGGTGGCTACTCCCGCTGTTGGCGTGGAGGAGGCTGTCTCTATGGTTCGTGAGCGCTTCCCGCAGGCTCCTGCTAAGCGTGATGTAATTGGTCAGTTGCCGACGTGGGTTTCGTGGGAGAGCATGCCTGCTGCCGAGTTTTCTCCGAGCCTGTGGCGTATCCCTGTGGGTATTGCAGAGGCTACGTTGGAGGCTTGTGCTTTCGAGCTGTATGAGGGTGAGCACGCCATGGTTGCGGGTAATCCGCGTTCGGGTAAGTCTTCTCTGCTGGTTGCGTTTGCTCGCCTGGTTGCTCGGGCGAGGGCTGCGGCGGAGCAGGCGGTGTCTGCCGCATTGGCATCTGGTGACGCTATCGCGGCGGAGAACGCACGCATGGATGCCGCTGAGGTTCCGGAGGTTTGGGCTGTCTTTGATCAGCGTTCCGGTCTGGTGAATGCGCCGGAGGGCGTTTTTGACCGGGTGTTTGAGAGCAAGAATGCTTCTGCTCAGGTGCAGGCGGCTTTGCAGGATGCCGCGGGCCCGGTGCTGTTGCTGATTGATGACGGCGACCGTGTGGATGACCCGATGAACGTTTTTGATGCGATTGTGAAGGGTGACTTCCCGGACGTTCACATTATTGCTACGGGTAAGCCGACTGATTTGCGTCCTTTGTATAGCCATTGGACGAAGGCTATTCGCAAGTTCCGCACTGGTGCTGTGGTTCAGCCGAATGTTGATACGGATATGGACATGTTCGGTTCTATTCCGAGGCGCGCCCCGGTTCAGCTGAGCGTTGGTCGTGGCTATGCGTTCCTTGCCGGGTCGCCGGTTCTGGTGCAGCTGATGAGCCCTGAGGATTCTCAGCACCGTGGCGGGCTGTAGGACCTGTCTGGCGTGTGGTGAGGTATCGTGTAACTTTACCGGCTATTTTGCTGTAGGGGTCGCCCCGTCTGGGGAGTCTTCCTGCTTGTTGTGAAGTTGATGTTAAGGAGTTAGCCCGTGACTGTACCTGCTGGTTCGCCGCAGTACTCCGGCTCGGAGCGCCGTGATGCTCATCCTGCCCCGCAGGCTGCTGGTCAGCCTGCGGGGGGCTTGGTTGCAGGCGCTCCCCTTGGCTCTTCGTATCGTTTGCTTCGCCGGGTGGGATCTGGTGCGGTCGGTGAAGTGTGGGCTGCTACGATGAGCGGCTCGTGGGCTCTGTATGCAGCGAAGGTTTTGCGTCCGGAGCTTGCGGAGAACCCTGTGGTTCTTGAGTCTTTTGTGCGTGAGCGTTCGGTGTTGTTGGCGTTGTCGCATCCTCATATTGTGCCGTTGACGGACATGGTGGTTGAGGGTGGCGTGCTGGCTCTGGTGATGGAGTTTCAGCATGGCGGTTCGTTGCGTCAGAAACTGGATTCTGAGGGTCCGTTGCCGGTTCGTTTGGCGTTGAGTCTGATGGTGCAGGTTCTGAATGCGGTGGAGTTTGCTCACCGTCAGGGCGTGATGCATCTGGATATTAAGCCGGAGAATGTTCTGCTGAGCGGTGTTTTGGGGGAGTCTCTGGATCAGCAGGTTCGTGTGGCTGATTTCGGTATTGCTTCTTTTACTGGCTCTGCGGGTTCGGGGGCTTCTCGTTCGTTTTCTGGTACTCCGGGGTATATGGCTCCGGAGCGTTCTGCGCACGGTGTGGCTACTCCGGCGGTTGATGTTTATGCGTGCGCGGTGACTCTTCATGAGTTGTTGGTGGCGGCGCGTCCTCTTCCGGCGCGTGGTGGTGCGGTGCAGGTGTCGCCGCAGATTCCGGCTGAGGTTGCTGAGGCGCTTCACGGGATGTTGGCGGAGAACCCGGTTCAGCGTCCTGGTGCGGCTGAGGCTGCCGCTAAGTTGCGTCTTTTGGCTGAGGGTTTCGCGACTGATACGGTGCTTCCTCGCTGGGTTGAGGTGTCTTCGGGTGCTGTGGGGTACACGCCTACGGTGGTTCACGGTGCTGAACCTGCGGTTTCTGCGGTGTCTGGGCAGAATGTTACGGAGCTGTATGGTGCGGGCATGCCGTCACTGGGTCAGGCGCAGAATGAGACGGTAATCCGTGCTCCTTTTGTGGTGGAGCAGCCGGTATATGTTCCTGATGAGGTTGTTGAGGAAGAGGAGCCTGCTCGTTCGCCGTTGCGCCGCCCGCTGGTGTGGGGCGCTATTCTGGGTTCTTTGATTCTTGTGGGTGTGCTCGCTTTTGTGGGTTTGAGCGGCGGTAAGGGTTCGTCTAAGACGGCTGAGTCGTGGTCTGCTTCGAGCCGTAGTTCGGCGTCTCTGCCGAGTGGTTTGGGTACCCGTATTGAGGGTACGTATAACCCGCGGGATAAGAGTGCCCGCCTGACTTTTGAGTTTTCCTCGCAGAAGTCGGCTCTTCGGGGCGATATTTTGCAGGTGCTTCCCGGTGTTGAGGGTGGTTCGTGTGCTTCGGTGACGTGGGATGCCGGTCAGGTGTCTTCTGGTGTGTCGAAGAATCAGTCGAGTGTGACTGCGGTGGATGTTCCGTGTTCGTGGAATCTGTCTGGGGTGAGTATCCCGGCTAATGGTGTGGTGCAGGTTCGGGCGAATGTGTCTGCTGAGTTTAAGGATTCGCGTGCTTTTGAGGAGTGGGTGAACCGTATTGATTCTGAGACGTCGAAGGCTATTTCTGACAGGGAGGTTCGTTCGACGGCGTACCCGATTCAGCGTTTGCGGTCGATTGAGTTGCGGGTTCCTTCTCGTGTGGTGAATCAGAGTGTTTTGCCGGTGACGGTGGTTCCGGTGTGGCCGAGTGGTGCGGATGAGTTGAATCCGTTGATGGTTTTGCCGCGTACGGGTGAGTTTTCGACGCTGGTTCAGGCGATTTCTCCGGATGCTCAGTTGATTAGTTTTTCGGATGGTTGTTCGGGGCATGTGTTGGTGTCTGAGGATCAGCGGGTGGTGACGGCGCTGTCGGTGACGTCTAAGTGCCGCCTGAACGCGCAGATTGGTAATTTCACGAACCTGTCCAGCAGCGACTTCGCAATCATCACCCGCTAACGGTGACGCTCAGATGAGCTACTGCTGACATGCAGAAAGCCCTTGGGTTGAGAGATAGGCTCTCAGCCCAAGGGCTTTCTCTATACGGTACTACATATCAACGTCGGCAAGACCGGTGACCTTCTCCCGTTCCCTAAAGTAGGAGACTGTCTCAAGACCATTATCTAGCTCATCCACCCGAGCAATATCACCCGGATTATTCATATCAGGCCAACGGTCATTATCAATCCTGAACCGCACAATCGCCATCAGACGATAATTCTTATGAATAATCGGAGAGAAAGCAGCAATCAGCTTCCCAGACTTGCTATAGAAAGAGACGAGGTCCTGACTATCTACGGCAAGTGCCTTATAGTATTCGATTCCGTCAATAGCGTTGATCGGGTAAACGGTTGTACGCGCCGACCACATACGCTGCTCAATACCTTCAGGGGAGATCTTCACATAGGCAACATGCACGTACCAGGCATACATCATGAGCCCAATTGACCCAAGTAATGCAATCGATTCATAGAAGATACCCGCAGAACCCTCGTCAACAATATGAAGGTAGAGAAAAAGGCACGGAAATCCAGGAGTAAATATTGTTAGAAGAGCCTCTGCCTGATTAACTCGCCGGATGTACGCGCCTTGGCGGCGGCGCTCCATATCCTTCCAGCGCTGAATCTCGTAATTGATGATGATATAGAGCGTCCCGGTTACCGAGATAAAGGCCATAATGCCCCAGATAATAATCAGGAAAATGCGCATGGTGGTGGTTTCTCGTTTCGTGTGGTTGGTGAATATCCGGAAGCACGCCACCTGCAGGTGACGTACCTTCCCCAAGGATACTCTATGTGCTTGAAAGCTCTGATAAGCAGAAATATAGAGCAATATGATGCTCTATGGGCTAACCAATCAGAAGGATGACTAGGCGCAAGGCTCGGGTGAAGACTGGGCGACCATCCACCAGCAGCTGGGATTAGACCCGTATCCACCCGAGTTTCATGGCTGACCCCGGTATACAGAAAACCCCTGGGCTGAGAGGTCATCTCTCAAGCCCAAGGGCTTTCTCTATACGGTGCTACATGTCAACGTCGGCAAGGCCAGTAACCTTCTCCCGGCCCCTGAAATAAGGAATGGTCATATAGCCATTGTCCAGCTTATCTACCTGAGCTACATCAGTGGGATTATTCATGTCAGGCCAACGCTCGTTCTCAATCCTAAACCTGACAATTGCCAAGATTCGATAGTTGTTGTGGGTGGTCGGACCGAAAACAGCAATCTGCTTGCCAGAGCGGGTATAGAAGCCAACCATATCCTGGTCTTCGATATTCAGCATTTCGTAATACACGATGCTGTCTATCGCATTAATGGGATAACGGGTCGGATTGGCTGACCAGACGCGCTGCTCAATACCCTCGGGGGAGAGCTTCACATAAGCGATAAGAACATAGCGATTATAAAGGAAAAAAAGTAATATAAAACCGATGTATCCCAAATTATACCAGATACCCATACCTCCACCATGACTGCTGGCCATATAAGCAGCAAAAGGGAATAATGGGTTAAATATACAAGCTAAAACCTCAAAGCGATTTACTCGCCTAATATAAATTCCCTGTGATTCTTTTTTCTTATCTTGGCGTCGATTAATCTCATACCTGATAATAATGTAGGGAATAGAGGCAATAGATAGCACTAGGATAATTCCCCAGAAAATACTAAAGATTGTGTCCAACATCAATTATTCACTCGATTCTGAATCAGAGCCACTAGTATCAGAAACTTGCGTTCCTGCACTCGTAGATTGTGCGTTCGCACCATCTCGTCGAGCTTTATAACCGCTAGCCAAGGACTTGAAATTACTCTTCGGATTACCCATAACAGCATCCTGAAAATCCTTTGTCAACAAGCGCTCAGCTTGACGATCAGAGATAGGCTTCGGGTTCCGGGCAGAGTCATTCAACAACCTGCGCTGAACCCCCTTATCTATCCAATCAACGGAAGCATTCGCCGCACGTGATGCCATATCGTTAGAAACAGTCCGCTTCAAGGGACCATACAAGTATTGATTATCCTCACCCTTTGCTGAATACTTACCCTTCACAGGAGCAGTTATAAGGCTCTTATAGAACCCGGTTGTTGCACCAGACAGAAAACTTACTGCAGCATCCTCAGCCTTAAAATTCTCGGCCTTCCTCGTATAATCCCATACAGCACCCACACCGGCAGACAATGACTCACCCGCAACCTCCGGAGCATACTTACCAGATATATTCTGCATCCTCACCCAAGGCGCAGGGTCCTTAGTCATCCAACTAGTCTTACTCACGGAATCTCTACGGGCACTAATAAATGAAGCAGCCTTCTGAGCAGGCTTCTGGATAATTGAAGGTACAAGCCTATCCAGGCCCTTCTTAGAGGCAGCCTTAGAAGCCACCTTAGATGCCATATTCTCCGTAAAACCGTTTACCGGAATTTTGGCAAAGACTTGAGCATGAGTGAATATTTTCGCGGTAGAGCCCAGGACAAGACCTTTGACACCGCCCAAAAACGTCTCTACACCAAACTGGACCCAATCTACCTGACCGTTCTTAGTCTTCTCCAAAGCGCCAGCAGCGCCTTCCAAAGCACCAGCGGCCGCACCATACAAAAGACCAGCAATAAGAGGACCACCCCAAAATACAGACGCAACCACAACCGCAACAGCAGCCACCTGCAACCAACGAGCCGCCATAATCGCACCCTTACTCTTAATGCGATCCTGACGATACTCCTCATACTCCTCAAACGAAATCGGCGACAAACCCCACGGATCCACCAAAGAAACCGGATTACCACCAACCAGCGAGAACGGATCAGCACCCCAACCAACACCCACAGGCGCAACCAAAGGATCAGGCGCAGTAAAACGAGCCACACGCGAATCCACCACGCGGGCACCCAACACCTCAAAACCAGAAGAACCCAGCACCACGCCCGAAGCCGCAGAAACACCAACCAGCGAATCCGGCAACACCGGTGCAGCACCAGCGCCCTGAGCAGACGGCACAGCAGGCGCAGCAACACCCAAAGAAGCCCAACCATACGGATCCAACAGACCGGCACCAGAACCAGCACCAGGAACCAGCGAACCCACAGAAGGCATCGACGAGCCAGCCACACCCAGCACACGCGGAACGAACGAGTTCTCATCCCACACCAGCGGGTGCATCACCGAAGCATCAAAACCAGCCACAGAACCAACACCAGCACCGGCACCAGTACCAGTTGAGGGTACACCAAACTCAGGCACACCAGCAGGCACACCACCGGCAGCAAGAACACGACCATCAGTAGAAGCACACAACAGCGAGAAGGACACAGCCGAATCCTCAGCAGAACCCCACGACGCCACAGAGTTCACAAACCCAGCCGCACCATAGGTTACGGACGAGCCGGAACCATCCGAAGAAACCTGCAGAAGACGCGAATCATTACCGTCATACGAGAACACGCTCGTCGAAACCGGCACCAAAGTGACGCCTTCAAGTTCCACAGACTCCGGGCACTGCGGAAGCCACACCTGAGCATCCTCAACAGCAGAGACAAACTCAGCCGACTGGGAGTCGGTCTTCGCCTCATCCTGCACACCGTAGACGCATACTGCGCGAACGCGGGCACCCTCATCAGTAACCAGCACCTTCACCCAAGCATTCTCAGGCTGAGCGCTATCAAAGTACTCAACACGCACCAGCGCACCAGCGGCATCATAGGTCCAACGCAGAGTCTCGGTGCCACGAACGGCAGAAGAGAGCATCTGCGCGTCAGTGTAGGTGTACATGACCAGACCAGCAGGTGAATCCACACCGCTAATACGACCCAAATCATCACGGATAATCTCAGTGTGCAGAGCCTCAGAAGAGTCTGCCACAGCCGAGTCTGCCACAGCGGGCTGCTCGGTCACAGAGGTCATGTGCGCGCCGCGGTAATCGAACTCGCGAACCCAGGTGCCCGCCAGGTCAGACACCTGCGCACGCACCAGCGCATCTACCGCGTTGTACTCAAAGGAAGACTCCACACGAGACTCAGAAGTAACGGCGGTTCCATCCAGACGGTACGCGGTGATATCAGTCTGCTTGACCATGCGGCCAGCAGCATCATACGCATAAGCGCTCGAACCCAGGGGGTGCACAAACTCAGTGCGCAGACCATCAGCATCGTATGCGTAGGACAGCTCATAGCCACCAGTCTCGTCCATGTACGCGGTACGGAAAGACTCCGGAATCTGAGCACCAAACTCACGGCGCTGACGGATCAGACGACCCAGACGGTCATACGACTCGACCGTCACTACGGGAGCACCAAACGCATCAACGCCCGCGTGATCATAAGTCGTCATCGTACGGCGCGCAGAATCACGCTCCATACGGTACAACAGAGAGCCATTCACCGAATGGGAGCAGGGAACACCGTCACGGTCATAGCCGAAGGAATGTACAGCACCATTACCGTCAGTGCTGGTCAGCAGACGACCGGCAGCATCATAGGTAGAGGTAGTGCGCACACCCAGCGGATTGGTTGCCGCCAGAACATTGCCCATCAGGTCATACTCGTAGCTGGTAATACGACCGGCAGGGTCCATCACGGAGGTAACGTTACCCGCCTGGTCATAGCGGTAATGGGTCACGCCACCGGCACCATTAGTCACCGCAACCACCTGGGAAGCGGCATCATAGGTGAACGAACGAGTACCCCACTTGTTATCGCGGATGCTCTTCACACGGCCACAGGAATCCCAGGTGTAGAACACCGGAGAAGCCACACCGGAACCGGTAATGGACAGCACACGACCGCACGCGTCATAGCGAACTCGTGCCTCAGAACCGTCACCGTACACCTGGCGAATCAGACGGGAATCAGCATCGTACTCGTAACGAGTCACAGACTGCTCAGCAGTACCGGCAGCATCATAGGTTGCAGCCAATCGACCGCATGCGTCGTAGCTGTACTCGGTCACACGACCCGCGGGGGAAATCATGCGTACCATCTGGTTTGAGCCGTTGTACTCGTAGCGGCTCAGACCGCCCTCAGCGTCCAGAACCTGCACGGGGTTACCCGCACCGTCATAAACCATCGTGGAGACAGTCGGGTCGTCAACATCTGCACTAACCTGCGGACCAGAATCCTCGGGGAGAACCTCGCTGCGCACCGGGCGGCCCAGGTGGTCACACGAGATACGCACGCGGTCAACACCATCGTTAGTGGTGAAGGTCTTGCGCGAGGAATCGACGGAAGTACGTACACTCACACCGGTCGGGTCAATCAACGCGGTCAGGGTGCTTGCGGCATCATACTCGCGAGTCCACACGCCACCGGCGGGGTCAATGGTGCGGACCAGGCGCATCAAGCCGTCGTAGGCGTAGCTGAACTGCGCGCCACCCGGCAGGGTAATGCGGTCAATATTGCCGTTCGTATCGAAGGAACGCTCCATACGGCGGCCCAGCGGGTCGACCACGGCAACAATGTCACCGCTCGGACCGTACTCGTACTCGGTACGGGCACCAGCGGGATCCACCGATGCCACCAGGCGACCGCCAGCAGCGTACTCAAAACGCCAGCGGGAACCATCCGGATCCTGACGGCACACCATGTGACCGGCAGAATCATAGGTAAACTCAGTCTCCAACCCAAGGGCGGAAACAATCTTCACCAGGTGGCCCGCAGCAGAGTACTCGCAACGGGTCAGCTGCTGCTCAGCATTACGAATACCGGTCAGCAGACCGAAATCGTCATACTCAAAGGAGACAGTAACGCCCTCAGGGCTCACCACACGCTGCAGCAGACCGTCAGCCCACTCAAAACGGGTCACATGACCGTTGCCGTCAGTCATGGAAGAGGGGTTACGCTCAAAATCGTTGGCGTACTCGTAAGTCACCGTAGTCATCGAGCTTACGGCAGGGCTCTGGGCAGACTCCTGCCCCGAAGCAGCCTCATCGAGGATGCGACCCTGAGCCTCAGCCTCCAGGCGGGCACGGCGAGCCAGACGGGCTGCACGGCGAGCGCGCGGATCCGTCTCAATGGCACTCACCGTCATAGAAACTACGCGGTCATGCTCGTCATAGGCGAAGAGGGTTTCAGCACCCTCATCGGTGACCTCACGAATAATACGGCCGCGCTCATCGCTATAGCGAGTGGTACGGGAACCGTCACGGTCTACCACACTCACACGGTTGCCAAAGTCATCGTAGGCATAACTAGCACGCCCACCTTCCGCGTCAACAATAGCGGTCAGGCGTGCGTACTGGTCACTAACCCACAGGTTCGTGTAGGAGGCATCTTCGTTCGAAACGTCAGTAATACCGTTCGGCAGGTAGCGGTAGCGAACACGACGACCGTATTCAGTGTCCTGCTCAGTAATGCGACCGGCAGGGTCGTAGTAGTTCGTCACCTCAACAGTGCCGGTGCTAGCCACCACGCGGTGAATCAGACCGGCAGCGTCATGTTCATAACGGCGGGTACCGGCGTCACCGTGCACAGCGCACAGGTGAGTACGACCATCAAGGGTGACGTACTCGTAACGCACCGACTGGCCACGTGAAGAATGGATAGCGCCGACAAGGCCGCCTTCGGTGTACTCCACGTTGATACATGCACCACGCTGATGCACGATAGCGCCAACACGACCCTCTTCATCGCGCAGGTACGCGACAGCAGTACCTGCTCCAGCGCTCATACCCAGGTAAACACCGGTGAGGCTAAAAATGTGCTGGGTTCCAGAGTTGTCGGAGATACGCAGCAGGGACGAGGCACCGTAGCCCGTCGCGTGCAAAATATAGCGCAGGGAGGGGTCAGCAATATAGCCCTCTTCACCCATCAGCTGGGTAAGGGGCAGCTCTTCAAGCCACCATGCTTCACGCGGGGCACGAGCATAGCCGTGGGTGCCGTCCTCACGAATCATTCGGTCGAAGGTAACCTCACGACCGTCAACCATAGTCCAGACAGCATTCTCAACGTTCAGCTGCACACGGCTCTCAATATTCGAGGACCAGCCCGCACCGAACACACCGGATACAGCGTGCTGACCGAAAACAGCCACACTGTTGTACATGCGAGTTACAGAGCAAGCAGAAACCACGCCGGAGAACGCCATGTCGGTCTCTTCTTCAATGAAGTTACCGGTCGCAACGTTCACGGGGTCGTTCACGTAACCACTGGTAGTGGACTTACCCACAATAGCCGGAGTCGGAACTTCCAAATCGTGACGCTCGGTGCTAACTCCAGCTGCACTAATGGCGCCATCCAGAACAGAATCAGCAACGGCAACAATCTGGCCCGAGCTACCGTACTTTTCAAAAGTATTGGCTACAATGCCCAGCCAAGTCTTATCATTAGCGTTCGACTTATTCCACGCTTCAAACGTGCTGATGAGATTTTCAGCATCAATGGTTCCCCACTGGCACTTAGCCGCAAATTCAGAAGCAAGACTGCGGAGCTTACCGGGCTCAGCGTCAAAGCTAGTACCAAGGTTTGCCAAAGTACCAGAAAGAGCACGCACGGTCGAAGGGCGCGCCGAAGAGACAGGCATGCCCGATGAGCGAGTCTCAGTGCTCTCACGATGACCTAACGACGCAGTATCAATCTTGGTGTCAGGTACGTAATGCTCAGCCTTCGGAGGATCACCTCCGAACGTTTCATTCCACCATTTAGTGAAACCGCCCCAGTCAGTCTCATAGTGGTACATAAGGTCGCGGTTCGCGTTTTCCTTATGAGCAGCTTCCTTAAGGCGATCCACCACCGTTGCCAGCTGCCGCAGAATATTCGCAATATCACGACCATCACTGACTGCAGTGTCAATATTGGTTGCCGTAATCTCTGCGTAGTGACCTTCAAAATCTTCAAGAGCCTTCGTCAAAGAAGACTTGAGACCGGGAAGAGTATTATCAATGTTCTGCGCTACGCCACGGCAGGCATTCGCAAAAGCATCAGATGTTGCATCATCAAACTTAACTCTTTCAGTGCTCACATTAGTTGAATCGGGCGCATCCATGCTCTGCCGCCTTTCGGGTGTGATTGGTTCGGAAGTGTGGTGATTAAACAGATGTAGACAGACATGCACACCATGCCTGGAAAACAACGTGGGTATAACCGAATAACAGAAAACGCCGCCTACCGCTCACTGCCCCGTAGCCGGGGAGCGGGGCGGTAAACGGCGTTTACCAGGGAAGGCTTAGGAGCCGCCACCTGCCTGGAAGATATCGGTAGAAATCTGGTTGAGCTGCTCACGCAGGTCGGTCAGTTCCTGAGTCAGGTTACGCAGGGTGTTTTCTACGCCGGGCCAGGTGTCATTGCGGAAACGCTCAGCCAGGGGGCCGTCCCAGTTGTTGGGGTCCTTCAGCTGGTTACCCTGCTGGTTGAGGTTGTTGATTTCGTTCTGCAGACCGCCATTGATGATGTTCTGGAGAGCAGTAATGGCATCCTTGGCTGCCTGCGATGAGAGTACGCGATCGGACACGATGTTCCTCTTTCGTCGTTGAGTTGCCGGAAGATGTGCATTAGATACGCGAATATCAAATACGCACCGTTAGTGCTTTGCACCACTCCGAACATTACACTATTTCGCGGCAAAGCGCATCCTCCACACCCTGTTGTGAGAAAAATTTCTCATAGTAGACATTGCACAACAGTGCGTGCATATACATTTATCTACTCTCATCAAGGGATTTCTCCCGCTACGGTATCCTTAGGAAATGCCAGCCCACTCGGGGTGGCACCCTATCAATAGAATCACCAACCACATACGAAATGAGGACTTTCATGTCTGAAAACACCCCGCAGTCGGCTGCACCGCAGCAGCCGCAGTTCACCCAGCAGGCACCCGCCGCACAGCCCGCATACGGCGCACCCGTTGAGGCACCGAAAAAGAAGAAGTGGGCGGCAGTAACCGCGCTGGTCCTGGGCATTATCTCCGCCCTGACCGGCATTTTTGTGATCGGTTCGTTCCTGACCATCCCGACCATTATTTTCGCTGTGATCGCTCTGGTCATGGTTAAGAACGGCACCGGCAAGGGTAAGGGCATGGCAATTGCTGCTCTTGCACTGGTTCTGGTGGCGTACATTGCTACGTTTGCTTTCTTCCAGATTCGTGCCGCGAACCTTGAAAAGTCTAACCGAGAGGCTCGCGAAGTTATCCAGAAGTGCGAGAACCACGAGCCCGGCTACTACATCATTGAGAAGGATGGTAAGCGTTACTGCAACGCTGGCGGCTGGGTCTACGAGATGGATAAGTAAACCGGTTTATTTGGTTCCATGATTAGCCGTCGCTGATGGAGGGGGCGTTCGTTCACGCGGCAGTCGCCGTGCCTGCGAGCGCCCCTCAACCGTATCCTCCGTGGGTGCTTCAGCATCTGGCGGCTAGTACACCCCGGGGCACCTGCAGCGCATCCTCGACCGCGCCACGGCAGAGTCCAAATAGTTGAAAGGGAAATAGCATGAACGCATTTATCAATGCCATCACCGACCCCAGGCTTCTCTTCATGTGGTTCAGTTTTATTTTCTTGGCTCTCGCATCTTTATTGCTGGGTATGGTCGAACACTGGCCGTGGGGTGCGATATTCTTCGTTGGGGGGCCTGTGACCCTCTTAGCTCTAGACATGGCACATGATGAAAGCATTGCAGGCAAAGCAAACGGTGGCCCTTTCCACCGCTTCTTTATCTTTGTTTTCTCCTTCAGCGCGGTGGGCTTGATTGTGCTGACGGTTCTTACGGCTTTCGGTGTACTCAAGGGGGATACGACTCCGTGGACCCCGGAAACGAACTTCGCCTCGTGGTATATAGCTGCCGGGTCGCATATCGTCCTTGTCCTAGCCACACGTACCAACCCCAAGAACGGCGCCCCTGACCTGCAGCGCATGGAACAGCTGGATAGGCGCTCAACCCGTGTGGGCGTTGTGACGGCAGCTATTTTTGCGGTTCTGTGCCTTGTGGTTCCCCTGATTAGTCTCTCCGCTACAAGCTACGATTCACTTGCCCTGGCGTTGACGCTTCTCCTTACCCCGTGGTTCCTATACTTCGTGCGCGATGGTCTTTTCTACCTGCACCATCCGCGTTTTGAGGAGGGGTCTGAGGGGTACCGCACCCTGCGTGTCGTGTGCGTCGGTATGGTGGGAATGTCTTGCTGCATCTCGTTGGTGTACATGATCAATACGCTGAACCGTTCAGAGTGGCTACCCGCGCTACTTTTCACGGTATCGATGGTGACAACTGGGTGGCTGGTGAAGCAGTACGTCACCGTGGGTATCACCATTCCTGAGAACGAAGACGCGGAAGAGCAAATCGCTACTGAAGGTAAATAGTTATGCGCAATTTCTTGATTGTCTTCTGGGGTATATTTGCTGCGTTCACAACAGTTGCGACAATTTATGTCCTCATCAATTATGAGGTGCAGCGTTGGAAAGATAAACAACGGCTACGTGAGGGTATTTATATTCGACGGGTTACGCGGTTTGAAGCTCTCATTACGATATTGACCCCAGTTTTTCCAGGTCTTGCGTATGTAACCGAAATTTATGACACTGGGCCAGTAAATGTATGGGTTGAAATAGCAGCTCTGTTGCTATCAGTGCTAATGGTCGGTTGTCTACGCTATGTACATGTTGCCTACGTGAAGACCTCCGCCGACGGTATCGAGCAACGCATTTGGTTCTCCAACCCGACCCGCTACCCTTTCAACGCGATCAACCGCGTCGTGTTCTACAAGGCAGCAAAATATGAAGACGATGACATGGTGGGGTTCTACGCCAAGTCAGGTACTCAGATTGCCCTGTTTAGCCCGTTGCCTCATAAAAATTACCGGCTTCTGGCGATTGTGCGTTTCAGGATTGAGAACGAGCGTTGGCCTGACATGGACAACCCGGATGACGTAGCTCAGGTGGACCATTTGGATTGTGCCGGGAAGACGATGCGCTACTTTGAGAATTTGGGGAAGGTTACCGACCTTGCCGACGTCTACATGTAACCAACCACCACACTAGGACAGTGAATGTTCAGAAAATTTCTTGCCGAAACCGTCACCAACGGCTCCATAGGACTCAACCGCCCCAAAGGCTACATTCCTCTGGGACAGCGGCAGAAAAAACCGCTGCTGGCTGTGTTAATTTTGGACGCTTGTACAGTGGTTGTTTGTCTTCTGTGTCCTCTACTTTTCAGAGCAGAAAGCCTTGTTGACTACATTCCAGCCTACATATTTACAAACATAGTTGGAATGCATTTCTGGTTTATGTCCATCCATGTTCACTCTTTCTACATCCAGCAGAATGAAACCTCCGTGAAATGGCGGAACTGGCGGTTCAAGACCCGCGAGTTCGACTACAGCAGCATCACCAAAATACACATGAAAGAGAACGGCAAGGGCGGCTACTTCGTAATTAGCAGTAGCCAGATGGGCCGCTACCGCCTGGGTTTCAGCCCCGTCTTCTTTGACGCCACCTACATCTACCACATGATCCTCTTCCGCGAACGCTACGGCGTTTGGCCACCCAAATTCATCCCGGAGCTCTTCGTAGAGTTCGGTGATTATGAGGACATGGACGCCCTCATCAAGGGTCTCTGTTACGCCCGCACGTACGAGATCGGCTCCCCCGAGGCTGGGGAGTACCGACAGATCCCGGAACACCTGCAGCGCATCCTTGACCGCGCCGCGGCAGAGTCCAAATAATTGAAAGGGAAATAGTATGAACGCTATCTCTGAAACCTTCAGAATCCTATGGCTTATCTTCCTGTGGTTCTGCTTTAGCTTCATAGCTCTTGCATCTCTAGTGATGGCCGTTATTGGGGTATGGCCTTGGGGTGCGCTGTTCTTCGTTTTAAGCCCTCTGAATCTTGCTTACATAGATATGATTAACGCTGAAAATATTGGCTATAAAGCGACCGGAGGCCTCTTCCACCGCTTCTTTATTTTCGTTTACTCCATCAACGCGGTGGGCTTGATTGTACTGACGGTTCTGACGGCTTTCGGTGTACTCCAGGGGGACCCGGCTCCGTGGACTCCTGAGACGAACTTTGCCTCCTGGTACATGGTTGGCGGGCTAATCATCGTCGCCTTCCTCATCCAGCGCATCGAGCCTAATGATGAGATTCCTGACCTGCAGCGCATGGAACAGATGAATAGGCGCTCAACCCGTGTGGGCGTTGTGTCGGCGGCGATTTTCACGGTTCTGTGCCTCGTGGTTCCTCTGACCAGTTTCATGACTGCAGGCTATGATCCGGCGGCTCTGGCGGTTGCGCTTTTCCTGGCCCCTGGGTTCCTGCGTGTTGTGCGTGAAGGCCTCTTCTACCTGCAGAGCACCCGCTTTGAGGAGGGGTCTGAGGGGTACCGTACCTTGCGTGCCGTGTGCATCGGCGTGGCTGGTTTGGCTGGGTGTATTGCACTCGGATACTTAGGCTATTCGCTGGTTCGTCTGGAGTTGCTGCCTGCGCTGTTCTTTGCGGCGTCGGTGGCGATGAATGGGTGGTCGGTGAAGAAGTACGTCACCGTGGGTATTTCTATTCCCGAAGAGGAAGAAGCGGATTCCTCTTCTCATGCTAGCGTTCAGGAGGCGGAGTAGAACATGCTAGATACCATCTTTAGTATTTTCTGGGAAATTATCTTAGTGCTCTCCATCATCTCTGTTCCCTACATTATTATTAGGTATGAGATTAATCGGCACCAAGATAAGAAAAAAGAAGCGCAGGGAATTTACATTAGGCGAGTCAATCGCTTTGAGGCTTATGCGTGTATATTTAATCCATTATTCCCGTTTTTTGCATATATGGCCAGCAGTCATGGTGGAGGTATAGGCATCTGGTATAACTTGGCATACATCGGTTTTCTATTACTTTTTTTCCTTTATAATCGCTATATTCTTGTCGCTTATGTGAAGCTCTCCCCTGAAGGTATCGAGCAGCGCGTCTGGTCAGCCAATCCGACCCGCTACCCTATTAATGCGATAGACAGCATCGTGTATTACGAAACGCTGAATGTTGAAGATCAGGATATGGTGGGCTTCTATACCCGCTCAGGTAAACAGATTGCTGCCTTCGGTCCGACTACCCACAATAACTATCGAATCTTGGCAATTGTGCGGTTCAGAATTGAGCAAGAACGTTGGCCTGACATGAATAATCCGGATGACGTGGCGAAGGTGAATGAGTTGGACGATAGGGGTATGACCATTCTTTATTTCAGGAGGCGTGAGAAGGTCACTGGCCTTGCCGACGTCGACATGTAGCCCGCTCAATAGTGCCGGCTACCCCCTACATCCTAAGAGCCGCAACCGGCACGAACACCACCAACACCGCGAAAGAGGAGCACACATCATGCACACCTTTCTCCTTCTGCTCTGGGGCACCTACACCCTCGCATCAATCATCGGCGCCATCACTATCATTGTTCTGCATGATAGGCACCTGCGCCAGGACATGAAGCTGCGCGACGAGGGTATCTACATTACGCGCGTGCCCCGCCGTGAAGCACTCATAGGCCTTCTCACACCCATATTCCCGGCAGGTTTCTTCGCTCTCTACCTCTACACGCAGGTTGAGCTCGGTATCCTCTTCAACCTGCTGGCGTTCATCATGCTGCTCTTCTTCCCCTACCACTTTCTGCACGTTCACCTGGTGTACACGAAAATCACGCCAGACGATGTGGAGCAGAAGCTCTCGCCGTTCGCCGCCGTGACCTCCTACCCAATTAGGGCTATCGATCAGGTTTTCTACTTCCAGGGTGATGCGGAGGAAGAATTGGAATGGACTGGAATAGGGTCTGACAAGGCCACCTTCTACACCAAGAAAGGTAAGGAAATCGCCAAGCTTGACCCCGTTGGCAAGAACCACCGGCTACTGGCCATCGTACGGTTTAGGCTCGAGTTTGACCGCTGGCCCGATATGCGGGACCCGCAGGATCTGGCGTGGGTTGATACGTGGGATAACCTCGAGTGGACGCAGCCCCTGTTCAGGAAGCTGTACAGAAGGCGCAACAAAATCACCGGCCTAGCGGACATCAAGATGTAGTGCCGCGCGGCAGCCGATACGATAGACCCAAACACCGAAACTTATTCACCAACCACACGAAACGAGAACCCGTCATGCGTATTTTCCTGATTATTTTCTCCGGAATTATTTTCGCGCTGTCCGTTATCTCTACTGTCTACATCATTATTAGGTATGAGATTAATCGACGCCAAGATAAGAAAAAAGAAGCGCAGGGAATTTACATTAAGCGAGTAACTCGCGCTGAGACGTTACTCTGCCTGTTTATTCCACTGTTCCCTTGTCTTGCTTTTATGGCGAATATTCAAAGTGAAAATGTGGATATCTGGGCGAATACAGTAAGTATTATTATTGTATTTTTCTGCTATCTTTATGCCCGCTATGTTTTTGTCGCTTACGTGAAGCTCTCCCCCGAGGGTATTGAGCAGCGCGTCTGGTCAGCCAACCCAACCCGCTACCCCATTAACGCGATAGACAGCATCGTGTATTACGAAACATTGAATGTTGAAGACCAGGATACGGTGGGCTTCTACACCCGCTCCGGTAAACAGATTGCTGCTTTTGGTCCCATGACTCACAAGAGTTACCGGCTTTTAGCGATTGTGCGGTTCAGGATTGAGCAAGAACGTTGGCCTGACATGAATAATCCCGCTGATGTAGCTCAGGTAGATAAGCTGGACAATGGCTATATGACCATTCCTTATTTCAGGAGTCGCGAGAAGGTCACCGGTCTTGCCAACGTTGACATGTAAATCTATCAAGAAATGAGGCAGTTAATGGAAATTAATTACAAACGCCGCCAGAGAATAGCACTCATTATTTCGTTCATCATTCTTTGGTACATGTTCTTTGTTTTCGCTAATGACTTAGGTGATGACAGTGACGGCATCACCGCCACCTGCACCGTAACTAAGGCATATACAAAAGAGATTGGCGGAACAGTAAGCGGCATGAATGATATTAGACCCAAAGGTATTTTTGAGACAGAAGAATGCGGCACTCTCACGATGATTGTTCCTCCGGAAGGTCGCAAGATTCCCGAGTATGTTGAGACCGTCAAGCCTGGCAAAAAATACCTATTCCATGTGTCGAATCGTTCAACTAATAAAGAGCGGGATTTTACTACGACCCGCTTTGAAGAAATCAAAGAATAACAACCTCATAAATTAAAAACAAAGCCCCCGCGGCCGAGAGTCATCCTCTCAGCCGCGGGGGCTTCACCCTATCAGCGCATCCTCACGCGGCGAGCGCTAGGAGGCGCGGCGGCGAGAACGCAGCACCATCACAGTGCCGGCACCAAGCACCAGCGCGCCACCCACAGCCACAGACACCGCACCAAAACCAGTACGCGCCAGGCCGCCCTGCTGGGAGCTCACGCCACCCGACGCGGCAGACACACCAGACTGGCCCAAAGAGCCGTCACCAGTACCACCACCGGAGATACCACCCGGGTACACGCCGCCAGCAGAACCATCAGCCGAACCCTCAGAGGAGCCCTGCGCGTTCACATCACCAGTAGCACCGGAAGCACCAGCCTGACCGGACTGACCACCCTGCGCGGCACCAGACTGCGCGGAGCCGGGCTGGTTGGCACCAGCGGTACCGCCCGGGGTTGCCGAATCCACACGGCGCACACCGCTAAAGTCGTCGGCAGCCGCGTTCGGGTCCTTCGGCACGGCAGTCTCAAACGAGCACGCATCCGACGCCTTCTTACCCACAGCAACCGCAAGCTGCTGCACCGGGCTGCTCACCTCAGTACCATCAGCCAGGGTCGCAGAATAGTGCACGTCAAACATGTACTGGCCGGGCTCAGAGAACACCCAGTTCGCGTGCGCGTGCGTCGCGTAATCAATGTCAATCGTGGTCTTGCCGGTCGTCGAATCCAGCAGCACATCCGCACCGTTCAGCGACTCAGTGAACATGCCGAAACGCGCACCCTCAGGCATGACCTTCGGCACCACGTGCAGGCGCACCGGGCCGCGCAGCTGCGAGTAGTCAATGTCCTGCGTGTTGTAGCCGGGCCAGGGCAGGCCGCTCTGCTGGGTCTGCGGCAGGCCGTAGAAGGCGGTGCCGACCGGGCCCATGAAGTTCAGCTTCTCATCAGCCATACGTTCGGTGCGTACACGGCGGGCGTTCTCGCTGACGGTCCACACGACCGAATCGAGCGGGCGCACCGTCGAATCAGCGTCAATGATGCCGCTGTCATCACGCAGACCCACAGACAGCTGGCGGTCCTTCAAGGTCGCCTGGATGTCCAGGTGGCCGTGCGAAATCTTGGTGCGGCCGTCAATCTGACCGGGCACGCACTGGTTACCGGGGGTTCCGGGGGTGGACGGCTGCGCAGACGGTGCCGGGCTAGTCGGAGCAGGGGCGCTCGGGGTCGGGTTCGCGGGCGCGGGGCTAGACGGTGCCGGAGTGGAGGGTGCCGGAGCAGGTACGCTCGGTTCTGCGGAGGCGGTCGGCACCGCGGGCACGGTCGGAACCTCGCTGGGGGACACCGACGGAACGGTGCTGGGCTCAACGGAAGGAGCCTCGCTGGGTGCCTCGGAGGGAGCCTCGCTCGGCTCAGCAGAAGGCTCAGCAGAGGGCGCGACGGTAGGCTCAGCGCTCGGCGACGGATCCACCGGAGCAGGCTTCGGCGCATCGCTAATGGGTGCGCTATCGGGAGCCAGCGCACCGTGCGCGGTGTACTTGGTGCCCGGCTCGTAGTTCGCCGCAACCTCAGTGGTGGAGGCGGAAGCGTTCATATCCGGGTGGGTCAGCATCTTCACGCGCAGAGCCGTGCCCTTGTAGAACGACTCGTCACGGAAGGTAAAACGCGCCACGCCATCCTCAACGGAGCCTTCCAGGTCGAGGTACGGGTAGACCGGGTCATCCTGGGCGTAGAAGCCGCCACGCATGAAGCCGCGCACCTTCGGGTCCTTGAAGCGGACCTCAACGGTGCTGAAGCCGTTGCCGTTCGGGGTGACGGTCACGTCGTAGTCCATGCTGGTCGGCGTGTACTGCTGGGTGCTGAGTACGGTGTTCGCCTGATCCGGGATTTCTTCGGGCCAGGAGCCGTTACCGTCGTCGCTGTACACGCTCTCGGCGCGGCCGGGCTCGTAGGTGAGCTTGTGCGAGATCCAGCGGGACGCCTCCGCGCTGTTCGCGTCGGAAGTGTCGGGGGTGAAGACCGCCTGCAGCTGAGAGCCTTCGCTACCGAGCATTTCAGACCAGGTGGCGGTACCGTTCACGACCTGCAGGTCGGTCAGGAAGTAGCCGTTGTTGTACAGGGTCAGGGTGCCCTTGAGGTTCTTGTTCGCGGCGGTGAAGGTGATGTCGCTGAGCTTGTCGTCGGCGTCCTTGTTCTTAGCCGGGTCAGCGTCCAGGCGGTGCGGTGCCACGGACAGCACGTACTTTGCGGCGTCCAGGTCGCCAACGGGTGCCGCGTTGTAGCGGTCAACGGTGGGCACGGCGGTGGGGGTGCCGTCACCGAGCACGGGCTGCATGCCGCCAACCTGCCAGACCAGCTTCGACGGCTTGGAGCTGATGATGCGGCCGTCGGTGGAGCGCGCCACGGTGCGGTAGGTGACCACATAGCGGCCGGGGCGGGTGAAGGTCGTGGTGTTGTGGGTGTGGCTACCCTTGTCGAGCAGCCAGGAGTGCCAGCCGGTGGAGCTGCTGGAGAGCATGCGGTACACGTCGGCGGGGGCGTCGTCCGGGTTGTAGCGGAAGAGCTCCATGCGGCCGGGGCCCTCAACGGAGAGAATGTCGGTAGCGAACACGCCGTCACGGAAACGCTCGGTGGGCACCTTCGTGGAGGCACCCAGGCCAGCCCAGATGGGGTCCTGGTTGCCGTAGGTCAGGTGCGGTGCCATGTAGAGGGTCTGGCCGGGTTCGCCGAGGAACGCCAGGGAGGGCGATTCGCCCAGGGTCATGGTGTACTGCGACTTGCCGTCCCTGGTGCTGTAGCCCTTGCCGACCCAGTTAACGGTCTTGTCCAGTTCGTAGGTGTCTGCGCCGGTCTTGTAGGGGTTCGCCTCGTTCATGAGGACGAAGGTGCCGTTCTGTTCGTCCCAGTATGCCTTGGGGGCGTCGACGTGGCCCTTGGTGGTGACGATTTTGCCGTCGTCGGGGCCCGCGGCAGCGGGGATGGAGGGGGCGGCGCCGGCGAGCGCGAGCAGTGCTGCGGCGGAGAGGAATGCGGCGGCGCGGCGGAGGGCGGGCTTGCCGCCGGGGATGAAGAGTGCGGGGGGGTGTGTGGTGACCCGTCGTTGGGTCTGCTTCTGAGAGTTCATGACAACCTTTCTCATTTTTCTATTTCTTAGGGTAGCTCTTTTGCAAATAATTGTCATTCAGAACCTAAGTGAGTATAGTGATTCTCAGAAACACGTGTGCGCCGAGGCGCGCCCAAAAACGCACACCACGTACATCCACAAAGAGAAAAACACGGCAGAGCGCACCCCGGACGCAGGGGAGAAACCGGCAACAGGCCGCCGGACCCAGCACCGGGCAAGCCCCGAAAGCATCGGGTAGCGCGCCAGCCAACGAGCAGTCATCCAAGGAGCCATCTTGCAAGGACGCACCAAACCCCTGAGCCTACTCAGCGCAACCACCCTCGGATGCACCCTCGCACTCGGGGCACCCCTCGCCCTCCCCCAGGTCGGCACCTTCACCGCCGCGCAGGCGCAGGAAAATCAGGCGCAGGAAAACCAGACCGGCGCCCAGGCAGGCACCGAGTCGCGCGCCTACGTCAACTACGAAGGCGACTACGTCATCGCGGGCGTACACACCGAAATGCTCAACGCCTTCCTCGACGGCAACCAGTTCACCCTCGGCACCCTCGCAGACACCGGCCCCGGCCAGCAGGGACGATTCAACCCCGCCCGCACCGTCTTCCACCTGCCCGACGTCGAGGATGCACACACCAAGGTCGTAGCAGGCTACGACTACATTGCCCCCGAAGGCACCGACATCTTCTACATTCCCTCCACCCGCACCCGCGGCCTGCTCTACCCCGGCCTCGGTGCGGAAGGAATCCGCCCCGGCGCGCTCAAGAACAACACCATCAACCTTGAACTCGTGCGCAGCAGCGTACCCGAAGGCGGCCGCGCCGAAGTCTTCACCGAATCCGGCCGCGACAACCCACGCGTTTTCAGCACCAACGACCAGCTCGCGCCACACACCATCACCGCTGGCGGCCACGAACACCTCAGCTGGGCATTCACCCGCGCAGGCATCTACCAGCTGACGTTCCGCGCCACCGCAACCCTTGCCGACGGCACCCCGGTCAGCTCCGAGGCGACCTACACCATCGCCGTGGGCACTAACGCTGAGGACGGCTTCAAGCTCCTGAACGCGCAGAACGCCGCGAAGGAAGCAACCAAGGACGCCACGAGCGAGGCAACCACTACCCCCGAGGCGACCTCCACCACCACCGAGAGCGCCACCAGCAGCCCCAGCGCATCTACCTCCGCAAGTGCCGAGGCGAGTGCATCTGCTGAGGCGAGTGCATCCACCGGTATTCGCCGCGTGGATGGATCCGTGAACGGTCAGAATGCCGCGCAGGTGACCGACCCGAACGGCGCGAAGGCGGCGGCAAATGGTGAGCAGGCACCCCAGGGCGGATCCGGTGTTACCGCCATCAGCGGCACCGACAACACCAATAACGGCTCTGACAAGGGCGAAAACAAGGACGGCAGCAAGAGCGACAACTCCCGCAGCGTGAAGGGTTCCAACGCCCAGAACGTCAGCGCACCCAGCAACAACAGCGGCGGCATCCTCTCCTCCGGCCTGCCCGGCAGCCTAAACCAGCAGTGCATCGCCACCGAGGTTCCCGCCGAAGACGCCAAGGATTCCAAGGACGCTCAGAAGGACAACAAGCAGAGCAACCAGGCAGCCCAGGCGCCGACCGGCATCCCCACGCTCGCCGTGGTTAACGCTGCCGAGCATAGCGGCCGTGAAGAAGTCACCCACGGGCACTTCGACGTGGGCCCCGTGCTCAACGGCGGCAACCTCACCAGCAGCGTGAAGGACGACCGCACCAGCCCCGCCCGCCACGTCTCCCCCGGCGCCCTCGAGTTCGTGCTCAACGACGCCGCGAAGCTCAACCTGCCCGCGGGCATGGAAGACATCGCCCCGGCGGGCACCCCCGTGCACATGATTGGTGCAACCCAGCAGCAGGGCGTACCCTGGCTCGGCTGGAGCACCCAGGACCCCGAACTGCTCAAGCAGCTCGACGGCCCCGTCACCATGAGCCTCAACGGTTTTGAGGGCCCCGGCACCATGTCCACCTTCCTCTCCGGCAACTTCGGTTCCGCCGGTCAGAAGGTCTTCGATTCGCGTAGCGGCGGTTCCTTCCAGGTACCCGCGAACACCCACCAGCACAGCAACTGGGTGTTCACTGCCGAGGGTCGCTACACCGTGACCATCGGCTGGACTGCGCGCCTGAAGAACGGTCAGCAGGTCAGCAGCGAATCGGTTCTGCACTTCACCGTCGGCAACCCCGATAACGCCCCGGCCAGCGATAACGTGCAGGGTGCGGCGGGCACCAAGCAGGACGGCGGCAACGCTAACAGCGCTAACGGCGCCAACAACGGCGGCGAGAAGAGCACCGCCAAGAACCCGCTCAACGGCACCGTGGACGAAGCCACCGGTATCGTCACCAAGCCCGACGGATCCAAGGTGCGCATCGTCGGCAAGACCGCGTCCGGCGAGGATTGCGCCTTGACCAGCCAGGAGCTCGCCACCGCCCAGAAGGCGGCCGCGGCGGGTAAGCTGCCGAACACCGGTGTGGTCATCGACCCGTTCATGGTCAGCACCTCGGTTCTCGCTCTGGCGCTGGGCGCCATGATTCTGCGTTCGGCACGCCGGAAGGGACGCCGCGGTGGCACCGCATAGCGGATATACCGCCGGCGAGGGTTCGCACGCCTATACGCGACGCGCCGCCCTCACCCTCGCCTCCCGTGCCGCGGCGGGTGCCGGTGCAGGTGCCCTCGCGCTGAGCGGATGCGCCACCACCGTCAATGCCTCCTCCGACCGGATGCACGTGGTCGCCACGACCCCGATTCTGGCGGATTTGGCGCAGCAGATTGCTGGCGACCGCGCCAGCGTACACTCCCTCGTGCCCGCCGGTGCCGACCCACACTCGTACGAGCCGAGCCTGCGCGATATCCGCGATGTCGCCTACGCCCGCTGCGCCCTGACGAACGGCCTGCTGCTGGAGCAGCGCAAGCTCACTAAGATGGTTGAGGCGAACCTGCCCGCAGGCGTTGTGTCCGTGGCGGTTGCGGAGAAAATCGAGCAGTACGGCGGCAAGCTGGAAGCCATCGTGGAGGATGCCTCCCTGGACTCCATCTGGCTGGGTTTGCGCGTTGAGGAGGGCGGGCAGAACGAGTCCGCCCCCGCCGACTCTTCGGAGGCCGGCATGCGTTTTGAGGTGCAGAGCGTGCGGGCACGCACCGCCACCGATTCCTCGAATGCGCAGCTGGCGGCGTTCATTACGCAGACCTTCGGCGCGGTGGAGATGCTGTGCGATTCGCATGCGCGCGGCGTGAACCTCACCCGTGAGGGGGACACCGCGATTCGCACCGGCGATATGGGTTCGCTGGAGCTTCCGTTGCAGGCGCATACGCACCTGTCGTGGGCGTTTAGTGATGCCGGCGAGTACGCCATTGAGCTGAGTGCCACCGCGGTCAATGCGCCGGAGTCGGTGCGTTCTTCGCGCGGCACCCTGTACTGCGCGGTTGGTCGTGACCCGCAACAGCTGGTGGACCGTCTGGCGAAGGAACAGAACGTTTCTGCCTCGGACATCAAGGTTCTTTCCGCAGGTCACGCCGATATTACGGCACGTACCGGCGACGGCAGGCTCGTGCTTCGCGCGGATTCCTCCCAGGGCGCCGTAGAGTACGAACTGAACCGCACCGTGGTAGCGGTCCCCTCCCGCACCCTGCAGGAGGTGCCCGCCGGCGGTAGCTACCGTTTCCTGCGTTCGGGTGCTTCGGAGCATCGCGGTCAGGTGTATCTGCTGGCGCAGGCCGTTCTGGGCAAGCACGTGCACGGCGAAATCGACCCGCACATTTGGCATTCGGTGCCGAACGCGAAGGCGAGCGTGCAGGTCATTCGTGACGCGCTGATCTCCGCCGATCCGGCGGGTGCGAGCGAGTACGCGGCGCGCACCGAGCAGGTCATGAAGGAGCTTGACGCCCTGGACGCTCAGCTACGTCAGGTGTACGGAGGCCTGCCGGAGTCGGCACGCAACCTGGTCACCACGCACGACGGCTACCGCTACCTGGCGAGCACCTACGGGTTGCACATTGCCGGTTTTGTGAGCGCCAGCGCCAGCGGCGAGCCGAGCATTCAGCAGCGTCAGCGCCTGCGTCGCACGGTCGAGGATTTGAAGGTGCCGGCGATTTACCTGGATAAGTCCACGGCGATGCGTTCACCGGTTCTCACGGAGCTGGCTCGGGAGGCTCAGGTGCGTACCGGGGTGCTCTATTCGGACACCCTGGATGCGCAGGCTCCTCACTACGCGCAGATGATGCTGGCGAATGCTCACACGATTGCGCTGTGCTCGGGGGCTAGTTCTGGCGGCGATTCTTCGGGTGCTAGCTGCTCGGAGGCAAGCACCTCATAACTAGGTTTTAAGCTACCCACAAGCTCATATAGCCGTATCAGCATATATATAATCTTTCACACACCGTTTCGGTCATGATTCTAGGAAGTCCTCATGATGAACTCAACCACCCCCTCCCGTTCCTCACGTAGCCGCGCCCTGCCCGCCCTGGCTCTGGGCGCCAGCCTCATGCTCGCACCCCTGGGTGTCGCACACGCGGAGACCACCCCGGCAACCGCTGAGGCAACCACCGAGAGCGCCTCGACTCAGCCGAGCGACAACAACCTCAGCCGCGGCGAGCGCGCCCTCACCCAGACCCTGTCGGCGGAGCAGCCGGTCGCATCCGGCCGCACCGAAATTTCTGCCGGTCACGTGGATATGGGCCCTCGTTTCAACAACGGCAAGTTTGAGCTCATGCTCCACGACGACCACGGTGAAACCCCCGTCTGGCGCAGCCTGGACGAGGTCATCTACCGCGGTAGCGACCAGGCGATCCTTGAGGTGCCGAACGACCCGCGCTACTCCTTCGTGGGTGCTCCCGCCGGCTCTAAGGTGTACGTCATTCCGCAGACCGAAACTAAGGGCGTGATCTGGCCGGGCTGGAACACTCAGGATCCGCAGCTGGTGTCCAAGCTGAACCGCGGCGTGAACCTGACCCTGGAGCAGGTGAGCGGCCCCGGCACGTTCAGCCTGTACCTGGAGAACGGCAACTTCTCGGCACCGCAGGTGCTGTGGTCCTCGACCAAGAGTGAGCCGCAGAAGCTGTGGGTCGAGAAGAACACTCACACCCACGCGAACTGGGTGTTCACCGCCCCGGGCGAGTACCTGCTGAAGGTCACCGCGAGCGCTGAGCTGTCTGACGGTTCGACCGTGTCTGATACCCGCTACCTGAAGTTTGCGGTGGGTGATTCTGCGAATGCTGATGCCCTGTACGCGATGGAGGCGCAGGCGCGCGGTTCTGCATCCTCGGGTTCGGCTTCTTCTGCTTCTCAGGCCGCCGGTACCCAGGCGTCCGGTGCACAGGCATCCGGTTCTTCTTCTGCCGCCGCAGCGAGCGACCAGAGCGGTTACAAGGCAGAGTTCACTATCCCCTGGGGTGCTATTGCCGCAGGCGTGGCAGCCGTGATTGCCGTGGGCGCTTTCCTTTCGTTCCGTCGCCGCTCCTCCGCGCAGCGTGAGGCTCTGGATGAAGTGCGCGGTGACCGTTCGTGAGCGCATCGGTAACAGCGGGCACTGAGCCCGTCCTAGAGATTTCAAACCTGTACGCCGGCTACGCGCGCCGTTCCATCCTCAAGGATCTGTCCCTGACCCTGGAGCGCGGCGAGTTCGCGGGTCTAATTGGTGCTAATGGTGCCGGTAAGACCACGCTGTTGCGCACCATTTTGGGTCTGATTCGCCCGGCGTCCGGTCAGGTTCGGGTGCTGGGTGAGTCGCCGCGTGTGGCGCGTGCGCATATTGGTTATGTGCCGCAGAAGCACCAGTTCCAGTGGGATTTTCCGCTGACCGTTAAGGACACGGTGATGACCGGTCGCGTGCGTGAGATTGGGTTCTTCCGCCGCCCGGCGAAGAAGGATTGGGTGCAGGTTTTTTCGGCGATGGAACGCACCGACGTTCTGCACCTGCAGGATGCTTCCATTGCGGAGCTTTCCGGCGGTCAGCGTCAGAGGGTTCTTTTGGCACGCGCTTTGGCGGCGAACCCCTCCCTGCTGCTGCTGGATGAGCCGTTTACGGGTGTGGACGCGCCGACCCAGACCACTCTGACCCGCCTGTACCGTGAGTTGGCGGGCGAGGGCATCACGATTCTGATGTCTACGCACGACATGCTGGCGGCGCGTGAGTCCTGCTCGCGTCTGTGCGGTGTGCGCGGCAATATTCACCTGGATGGTCCGGCGGACTCCTTTAGCCTGGAGCAGCTGCACACGTGGTTGCACGGTCACGATATTGAGGAGGCGCAGGGCCACGCCCGCACGGGCTTCACCTGTGCCGGTGGTGCGTTGGATGAGTACGGCCACGAGCTGCCTGATTCCTGCGCTTCTGACTCTTCTCTCTCCCCCGCCCATACTGCTTCTACCGGGGGTACCCGTTGATTACTCCTATCGATTTTCTTGCCGACCTGTTCAACCCGTCTCTGGCGTTCCTTCCGCGCGCCCTGGCGGCGGTGCTGCTCGCGTCGGTGGTTACCGGCGTGGTGGGCTGCCACGTGCTGATGCGCGGCATGGTCTTCATTGGCGATGCGGTGGCGCACTCGGTGTTCCCGGGTCTTGCGGTAGCGTTCGTGCTGGGCGGCAACCTGGTCATGGGCGGCCTGACTGCGGGCGTGGTGACGGCTATTCTGGTGGCTATTTTTAGCCAGAATCAGCGGCTGCGCGAGGATTCCGTGATCGGTATTTTCTTCGCGGCATCTTTTGCGTTGGGTATTGTGATTATTTCGTTGGCGCCGGGCTATTCGGGGTCGGTGCAGGACTTCTTGTTCGGCTCGATTGTGGGTGTTTCGAATGAGGACATTACCCAGGCCGCGATTATGGGTGCCGTTATTCTGCTGGTGTTGTGGCTGTTCCACCGCCAGATTGTGACGGTCAGCCTGGACCGTGAGAGTGCCCGCGCGATGGGCCTGCCGGTGCTTGCCCTGGATATTGTGCTGTACGTTCTGGTGACCATTTCTGTGGTGCTGGGTTTGCAGACGCTCGGTAATGTGCTGGTGTTGGCGCTTCTGGTGATTCCGGCGTCGGCTGCCCGCCTGGCGTGCCGCCGTCTGGGGTCGATGATGGTGTTCTCGCCGGTGTTTGGCGGTATCTGCTCGATTGTTGGCCTGTACCTGTCGTGGGCGTTTAACCTGCCGACTGGTGGCACGATTGTGCTGTCGATGGTGGCGGCTTTTGTGCTGGTGTGGGCGGTGACGGCGGTTCGTTCGCGAGCGCGTGCCCAGCTGAAGAATTAAACTCAGCTCAACCTCGACTCAATCCAACTTTTCTCGATTAAACGCACGAGTAAACGCACGAGGCGCATCCCCGTTTGGGGGGTGCGCCTCGTGCGTTTTTTACAGGTCTTAAATACCCAAAGTGAATCATGTTCATGTTTAAAGAACCAAAAGATACACTCCGCGTAATAAAAGCGCATAATTCAACACGTCGGGTTTAATGAAAATACAACCTATCAAATATTTCTTATGGGTTGATACATGTAGTGATAAAGCAGTCACTACACCCTCATTAGAGCTTCAAAGAAGGAGTCATCATGAAGGCATATGTATACCACGGCCCCGACCAGAAGGGCGCCTGGGAGGAAGTCCCGAACCCCACCATTCTTGAGCCCACGGACGTTATCGCCCGTGTCGACACCACCACCATTTGCGGTACTGACCTGCACATCCTGAAGGGCGACTGCCCCGAGGTGGACCACGGACGCATCCTCGGCCACGAGGCTGTCGGTACCATTACCGAGGTTGGCTCCGCGGTGACTGACCTGAAGGTCGGCGACCGCATCATCATTCCCGCCGTGACCAGCTGCGGTAAGTGCTCCTACTGTAAGGCGAACCAGCCTTCGCACTGCCAGACCGTTGGTGGTGTCGGCTGGATTTTCGGTTACATGATTGACGGCACCCAGGCAGAGTACGTGCGTGTTCCCTACGCAGAGACCTCGGTCCACCTGGTTCCGGAGGGTCTGACCGATGAGGACGTCCTCTTCCTCACCGACGCACTGCCCACCGGCTTCGAGATCGGTATTCTGAACGGCAACACCAAGCCCGGCGACACCGTCGCTGTCGTGGGTGCAGGCCCCGTGGGTCTGGGCGCAATCATGACCGCTAACCTCTGCGGTGCCGGCCGCGTCATCACCGTCGACTTCGACGAGAACCGCATGAACAAGGCACTGGAGCTGGGTGCAACCGATAAGGTCAACGCGGGCGACCCGGACTTCATCGAGAAGATTAAGGCTCTCTCCCCCGACGGCCTGGGCGTGGACGTGGCAATTGAGGCTGTGGGTGTTCCGCAGACCTTCGAGACCTGCACCAAGATTGTTCGCCCCTACGGCAACATCGCTAACGCCGGCGTGCACGGCAAGCCCGTTGAGCTGCCCCTGAACACCATGTGGATCTCTAACGTTCGCATCAACATGGGTCTGGTCAACTGCAACACCGTCGGCAACCTGCTGAACATGGTCCGCTCCGGTCGCCTGAACGCTAAGGCAATGGCAACCCACCGCTTCACTTTCGACCAGTTCGAGGAAGCATACGATTTGTTCACCCACGCTGCCGAGCACAACGTGGTGAAGGTTGTTATCTCCCGTAACCCCGAGGTTGCGGCATAGACTGCGGTAGGCTCATATACCGCTCATACTGAAACCCCGAACTTTCGTTAGGGATTTCGGTGGGATGTCTTCATTACACTGCGAACATCCCCACGATTCGCCTCCGGGTGGGAGAGGGTAGGTCCCACCCGGAGCGCGAATCGCCCCCCTACCCCGAGATGTAGTTATTTTCTGAAGAGACTAGATTGTCTGAAGATACAGGATTTTCTGAAGATTCAAGAGAGGCGCCAGCTCGGGGTTTTCTGTTCCCTCAACCCCCTCTTTGGTGGGTTTAGGGGCGGCTCCTCAAGCGTGATGCCTCCTCCACCGGGCGCTCTGCCGACCCGCTCTTGCGGGTTCTTCTGCCAGGCAACCTCTACTGGTGGAGGGGCGCATCATTTGACTCTTCTTGGTCGGGCGGTACCTCCGATTCTGCTCCTCCTTGAAGGGAAAGGAAAAGGGTCGCACGCTTACGATTCAATGGCGATTCGTAGGCTGCGACCCTTTTCTCATGCCCG